>ERZ807291.388-NODE-388-length-74836-cov-98.860045_pt1 | contig 74836 bp, 67 predicted proteins | sample MGYA00521257_ERZ807291 | MGnify/ENA primary metagenome ERZ807291 (study PRJEB31413, sample SAMN03169783) | marine metagenome | biome: Marine; feature: Water; material: Subsurface seawater | place: North Sea | collected 2011-04-28 | depth 1 m m ... | reverse complement strand
CATCATTGCTGTAGCTCCCCAAACATTATAGCCAGCTAATTTAAAGGTTGGTACTTGTATATGATTTTGTAGATTCAATTCATTTAATTTAGTAGGAATTGGTATTAAAGTTTGAGTGATTTCGCAATTAAGCAAAGAATCTAAATCTATTGTAATAATTTCTTTAACTTCTTTATCATCTTTCACAAAAAGAGGTGAGTGATTTAAAAGAACTAAAAAAGGATATACATTAAAATTACTTGGAGGGATATAAATTTCTTGCAATTCTCTAATTAATGCATCTTTTTCTACTATGATACCAATCTCCTCAAATGTTTCTCTAATTGCTGTATCAAATAGAGTTTTATCATACTCTTCTACCCTACCACCTGGAAAACCAATTTGATTTGAATGAACTCCGTTATACGTATTTCTTAAAATTAATATTAATCTTATTTTATTATCATCTTCGTATAAAGCAGCTATTACAGCAGCTTTCTTTGAGCTTAAAAGTTTATTATTATTAAGTTTTATAAATTCTTTTCTAAAACTCGGTGCTAGTTTAATCTGAGATGTTTTTGAATTTAAATTACTTAACTTTAACTTTGGTATTATACGTTTTAAATCTTTAAAATTCATTTTTAATAAGTAATGAGATTACTATACATATTTTTAATTACTTCAATATTATCTTCCTGCATTAAAAAAGATAAGGAAAATATAAACACAACTAAAGTTATCAGTAGTACTAAAGTAAAAAAAGAAATCTCAAAAGTTAAATCTAAATTTATTTTAACAGAAAAAAACTCTATGGATTTTTTCTTAGAATATGATAAGATTCATAAAGAAAATGTTGTAGAGTTAGACACCGATATGGGGAAGATTGAGATAACTCTTTTTAATGAAACTAAATTTCATAGATCTAATTTCTTGTATTTATCTAAACTAAATTATTTCAAAAGCACACAGTTTTATAGAGTTATTAATAACTTTATAATTCAAGGAGGTAATAGCGATAACAGGAAAATTTGGAAAAAAAGAAAGTCAATCGGAAAATATTTATTACCAGTAGATAACAACCATGGATTTAAACACTCTAGAGGAATGGTTAGTATGCCTAGTAGTATTATAAAAAACCCACATAAATTAGCTTCTCCCTACGAGTTTTTTATTGTTCAAAGTAAATCAGGAGCACACTTTTTAGATGGAGATTATACTATTTTCGGAAAAGTTAGCAAAGGAATGGATGTAGTTGATAAAATTGCTGCAGTAGATACTGATGATTTAGATTGGCCAATAAGTAATATTTTTATTAATAATGTAAAAGTATTAAGATGACCATCACACAGTTAAATTATATAATTGCATTAGAAAAAACTAGAAATTTTACTAAAGCAGCCTATATATGTAATGTTTCTCAACCTACTTTGAGTATGCAAATACAAAAACTTGAAGAAGAATTAAAGGTTAAAATATTTGATAGAACAAAAAAACCAATTGAATTATCAGAAATTGGTAATAATATAATTAATCAAGCAAAAAAAATAGTAATTGAATTTAAAAAAATGGATGATGTTTTAAATAACAAAAAAGAGGTACTTAAAGGGCAGTATATATTTAGAAATTTCAAAAGTTAAGACCTAACTTTCAAAGACCAAGTAAAACTAAATTCTGAAACTTTTATATTATTTGAGTCTATCCCAATAGATTTAAGCTCAATAATTGCTTTATTATTATGTTGATCAAAGGAATTAAATAAATCTTGCAACTCTTTACCTTGATTACATTCAAAAATTATTTTTCCAGTAGCTTTTTTATAAAAAGATGATTTGTTTTCAACTACAAGATAGGATACATTCACTCCACTTTCTTTGATAACATTTTTTATAAGAGATCCTGTCGTTAGTTCAGCAGCCATACCCTGTGCTGCCCAGAAAATTGATTTAAAAGGATTTTTATTAAACCAGGAATGATTAATTGAAACAATCGATTTTAAAGAATCTAAATACTTTAGTCTAACTCCACAAAAGAAAGCTGATGGGAGTTGGAAAAATAAAAAAAAAGTATATTTTAATGAATTCATAAAATTATAATGATGCTAAATATCTTTCTGCGTCTAAGGCTGCCATACAACCTGTTCCAGCAGCGGTAATTGCCTGTCTATAAACATGATCAGCTGCATCACCGGAAACAAAAACTCCAGGAATATTTGTTTTACTAGACCCGGCTTCATTTACTATATATCCTGTTTCATCCATGTTTAAATACGACTTAAATATATCAGTATTAGGTTTATGACCAATAGCTACGAAGAAACCAGTAACTGGAATTGTAGTCTGCTTATCGGTCTTATTATTTTTAACCAAAACTGAATCAACAACTTGATCGTTACCGATAACTTCAACAGTTTCAGTATTAAAGAGTATATCTATATTTTCTGTTTTTTTTACCCTTTCTTGCATGATTTTAGAAGCTCTAAACTCATCTCTTCTAACAAGCATAGTAACTTTATTACATAACTTAGAAAGGTAATGAGCCTCCTCGCAAGCAGAGTCTCCTGCACCAACAATTATAACATCTTGATTTTTGTAGAAAAAACCATCACAAACAGCACATGCAGATACTCCTCCGCCAAGCTTTAAATATTTTTGTTCTGATTTTAAACCTAAATATTTGGCTGAAGCTCCTGTTGAAATTATAATAGTTTCGCAATCTAATTCTTCACTATCATTAACCCAAGCCTTTAATCCATCTTTAAAGTCTACTTTGGTAACCCATCCACTTCTAACATCAGTACCGAATCTTTCGGCTTGCTTTTGTAATTGAATCATCATTTCAGGACCAGTAATTCCATCTGGATATCCAGGAAAATTTTCAACATCATTGGTAGTGGTAAGTTGTCCCCCAGGTTGAATTCCTTGATATAGAACTGGACTCATATTAGCTCTTGCAGCGTAAATAGCTGCGGTATATCCAGCAGGTCCAGAGCCAATGATTAAACACTTAATTTTTTGAGAGTTAGATTTCATAGTTGCTGATTAAATATGAGTAATTCAATAATTTAGTCGGGGTGGCAGGATTCGAACCTGCGACCTCCGCGTCCCAAACGCGGCGCGATAACCGGGCTACGCTACACCCCGAATAATTATAGATGCCAAATATATAATTTTCTTTTAATATCTCTCTGATTTTTTTGTAATTTAAAGCAAAAAATAAAGTGAAAAAAATACTATATACTATACCAATATTCCTTCTTACTTTACATATATTCTCTAATGGGTTAAGTCTTGAAAAAAAATATGAATTGATTGTTTCTGACTTAAATAACCCATGGTCGTTTGTCTTTTTATCCGAAAAATCAATATTAATTACTGAAAAAGAAGGAAAATTAATTCATTTTGAAAATGGAATTAAAACTACTATAAATGGATTACCTGAAATTGTAGATTTAGGTCAAGGTGGGTTATTAGATATTGAACTTCATCCAAAGTATAAAGATAATGGATGGATATATATCACTTACGCTTCTTCAAATGATGATAAAAATGGAGCTAACACTTCATTAATGAGATTTAAAATAAGTGAAAATAAAATTACAAATAAAGAAATTCTCTACAGTGCAACACCAAATAGCAAAAAAGGACAGCATTTTGGTAGTAGAATAATTTTTGATGATAACGATCATATTTATTTTTCCATTGGTGACAGAGGAAATAGAAATGTAAATCCACAAAACATTAAAAGAGATGGTGGTAAAATATATCGTCTCCACGACGATGGAAGTATCCCAGTTGACAATCCATTTGTAAGCGATAGATATGCTAAAAAAGCAATTTATTCATATGGTCATAGGAATCCTCAGGGAATGATAATTAATCCAAATACTAATAAAATATGGATACATGAACATGGACCAAGGGGTGGTGATGAAATTAATATTTTAAGTTCTGGTAAAAATTATGGCTGGCCTTTAGCTAGTTATGGTGTAAACTACATAGGAACTAAGTTTACTGATAAAACAACAATAAATGGAATGGAAGATCCAATACATTATTGGGTTCCATCAATTGCTCCATGTGGTATGGTCTATGTAGATAGTGATAAATACCCAAAATGGAAAAACAATATTCTAATTGGATCTTTAAAATTCGAATATTTACATATGTGTGTATTGGATGGTAACAATGTAGTGAAAGAAGAGAAATTATTAGAGGGGATAGGTAGAGTAAGATCTTTGGAAATTGGGCCTAACGGCTTTGTTTATGCTGGAATTGAAAATCTTGGAATTATTAAAATCTTACCAAATTAATTATACCTTTGGTAAATAAATTTTATTAAATGTATTTAATTGGAATTACAGGAGGTACTGGTTGTGGTAAATCAACAATAGTAGATAAAATAATTAATGTAATTTCTGAGACAGACATATGTGTATTATCTCAAGACTCATACTATAAGGACAACTCAAACTTAACCTTTGAGCAAAGAGATAAGCTAAACTATGATATTCCTGAAGCATTAGATTTTGAATTATTTTATGAGCATCTTAAATTATTAAAAAACGGATCTAGTATAAATAGACCAAACTACTCTTTCAGTAATCATCTAAGGACGAATGAGACAACCTTAATAATGCCAAAAAAAATCATTATAATTGAAGGTATACTGATTTTAAGTGATGAAAATATTAGAAATATTCTAAACCATAAAATTTTCATTGATGTTGATGAAAATGTTCGTGAAAAAAGAAGAGTTGAAAGAGATTTTATTGAAAGAGGAAGAAAGAAATTAAATACGATACAATTATTTAAAAAATTGCTTCATCCAATGCATAATTTACATATTAGGCCCGTAAAAAAATACTGCGATCTTATTTTAGATAATAATAACTTGGATAGTGGCTGTGACGTAAGAATTAGTAATTTTATAAAAAAAGTGTTGAAAAATGAAATTTAAAATTCCATCTATCTTTAAAAATATATATGTAATAATTTTATTATTATTTGCCATATGGATGGTTTTTTTTGACAGTAACTCTACTTTGGTTCATTTAGAGCTAAACGAACAAATTGATGAATTAAAAAAAGAAACTGAATACTTTAAAAATGAGATTAAACAAGATAAAAAAGAATTATCAAAAATTCAATCTGACAGTGGTTTAGAAAAATATGCAAGAGAAAAGTTATTTATGAAAAAAGAGAATGAGGATATTTTTATAATAGAATTTGATAGTAGTAATGTAAAAAATTAAAAATGACTTCTAATATGTTTAAAGAATTTGAGTCAATTTCAGAAAAAAACTGGAAGCAACAGATTCAATTTGATTTAGGAGGCAAAGATTATAATTCAGAAGTTAATTGGACATCTTACGAAGGAGTTAATATTAAACCCTTTTTCACAGATAAATACAAACCTAATAACACTTTCTACATCCCAGAAAATTGGAATATTTCTCAGGAAATTTATTTAAAAGACGAGCTTACTTCAAATCACGAAATTAAAAAACTTATTAGTCAAGAAGTTTATGATATAACTATTTATATCTATAAAGATTTCATTAATGTAGATTTATTATTTGATAATATTGATCTAACATACATTAATATATATTTTAAAATAGAAGATTTGAATGAATTGGTTTTATCAAAATTAGATAATTTTGCTAAAAAACATAAGTCTCTATTTCATCTTGACCATGATTTATTAGGGGATTACTTATCCACGGGTAATTGGAAAACAAATTATAAGCAGGAAGTAAAAAGATTTAAAAATATCCTAAAAACAATAACACATTTTAAGTCGGTCATACAGCTTAAATCCTCAAACTTTCAAGAGGCAGGAGCTAATATTATACAACAAATTAGTTATTCAATGTGTCAAGCAAATGAGTACATAAATCTATTTGGCAGTACTATTATTAAACAACTAAATTTTGAAATTGCTATTGGGTCAAACTATTTTTTTGAAATTGCAAAAATCCAGGCATATAGAATATTATGGAAAACCATAAGCAAGTACTATAATTTTCCAATTGATGATGTTCATATCATAGCTATCCCAACAAGTAGAAATAAGACTATTTATGATTACAACAACAACATTGTTAGATCCACTTCCGAGTGTATGGCTGCTATTCTAGGTGGAGCTGATTCAATAAAAAACTTTAATTACGATTCAATTTATAAATATAAAAATGAATTTTCTACAAGAATATCAATTAATCAATTACTGATTTTAAAGCATGAATGTTATATTGATAAAGTAAAAAACCCTATTTCTGGATCATACTACATTAACTACTTAGTAGATGAATTTACAAAAAAATCATTTAATTTATTCAAAGAATTAGATAGTAAGTCAAGTTTTTTAGATCACCTAAAAAATGGTACAATCCAAAGAAAAATTAAAGAAAATGCTTCTAAAGAACAAAAAAACTACAATTCTAATTTGGAGATTTTAGTAGGTTCTAATTGTTATGTTAATATGGATGAAAAAATGAAAGAGCAATTAGAAGTTAACCCCTTCCCTACTAGAAAATCAGAAAAAACATTAATTGAACCTCTAGTTAAAAAAAGATTAGCAACTGAAAGAGAAAAAAAACGACTCGACAATGAATAGAGATAGATTCAAAAATATCGAATTGAAACAGTTGTCAATTTCAAAAGTTAGTTCTAAAGACTTTGAAACCTCTGAGGGAGTAGATATTAAATCTAGATATAATGTTAAGGATTTAGATAAACTAGGACATATAGGTTTTGGAGCTGGAATAGAACCTTTTTTAAGAGGACCGTATTCAAGCATGTACACAACAAAGCCATGGACTATTAGACAATATGCTGGGTTTTCTACTGCTGAAGAAAGTAATGCCTTTTATCAAAACAACTTAAAAGGTGGTCAAAAAGGATTATCTGTAGCATTTGATTTAGCAACTCATAGAGGTTATGATTCAGATCATGTAAGGGTTTCAGGAGATGTCGGTAAGGCTGGAGTAGCTATTGATACTGTGGAGGATATGAAGATACTTTTCAACAAAATTCCTTTAGATCAAATGAGTGTTTCAATGACTATGAATGGCGCTGTTTTACCAATAATGGCTTTTTATATTGTTGCAGCAGAGGAACAAGGAGTAGATATTAGTAACTTAAAAGGAACCATTCAAAATGATATCTTAAAGGAATATATGGTTAGAAACACATACATTTATCCACCAAGAGAATCAATGAGAATAATTTCAGATATTTTCAAGTTTACATCTAAAAAAATGCCAAAATTCAATAGTATAAGTATATCTGGTTATCACATGCAAGAAGCTGGAGCTACAAATGATATAGAATTGGCGTATACACTTTGTAACGGAATAGAATATGTAAAAAATGGTCTTAAGGCTGGATTAAATATAGATGATTTTGCACCTAGACTATCTTTTTTCTGGGGAATCGGAATGAATCATTTTATGGAAATTGCTAAACTTAGGGCTGGAAGACTTCTTTGGAGTAAACTAATGAAGGAATTCAATCCTAAGCTAAAAAAATCACTCATGTTAAGAGCTCATTGTCAAACCAGTGGCTGGAGTTTAACAGAACAAGATCCTTTTAATAATATTACAAGAACATGCGTAGAAGCAAGTGCAGCTGTGTTTGGAGGAACTCAAAGCTTACACACTAACTCATTAGATGAAGCAATTGCGCTACCTACCGAATTTTCTGCAAGAATTGCAAGAAACACTCAATTATACTTGCAACATGAAACTAAAATTACAAAAACTGTAGATCCTTGGGGAGGGAGTTATTATGTAGAAAACTTAACCAATAGTCTTGTAGAAAAAGCTTGGGAACACATTGAAGAAATCAAGAGTTATGGAGGGATGACAAAAGCAATTGAAAAAGGAATTCCAAAAATGAGAATTGAACAATCAGCAACCAAGAAACAAGCAAAAATTGATTCTAAAAGAGACATAATAGTAGGTGTAAATGAATTCAAAGTGGATTATGATGAACAGATTCAATATTTAGAAATCAATAATAAGGTTAAGGATTTACAGATTGAAAGATTAGAAAAGGTTAAAAAAAGTAGAGATCAAAACAAAGTAGATCTTTCACTGACCAATCTAACAAATGCAGCAAATACCTCTGAAAATTTATTAGCTTTAGCTGTAGAAGCTGCTAAAAACAGAGCTACTATTGGAGAAATAAGTAGTGCTTTAGAAAAGGTTTTTTCTAGATATAAAGCAAAAATTAATACTTTTACTGGAGTGTATAGTAAAGAAATTAAAAACGACAGTTCATTTAAAGAAGCTATAGAATTAGCTGATAAATTTTCTACTATTGATGGTAGAAGACCTAGAATTTTAGTTGCTAAAATGGGGCAAGATGGACATGATCGAGGAGCAAAAGTAGTTGCTACTAGTTACGCCGACTTGGGTTTTGATGTAGATATTGGTCCTTTATTTCAAACTCCTTATGAAGCAGCTAAACAAGCAATAGAGAATGATGTTCATATTTTAGGTATATCTTCATTAGCTGGTGGACATAAAACTTTAGTGCCAGAAGTTATTAAAGAACTAAAAAAATACCAAAGAGAAGATATTATGGTTATTGTTGGAGGAGTAATACCAAAACATGATTACGCATTTTTAAAAGACCAAGGTGTTACTGCAATTTTTGGCCCTGGAACAAAAATTAGTGAAACAGCCAAAACCATTCTGACTATTCTATTAAATAGATAGTATCATTATTAAATTTCTCCCTTAAAATGTTAACAAGTTATATTTTAATTATACTCAATTAGTTGTATTTTTAATTTTTATAAATACCTAAATTAATGACTAAAATTATTGCTATTTCTAATCAAAAGGGAGGTGTTGGCAAAACTACTAGTTCTGTTAATTTAGCAGCTTCATTAGGAGTTTTAGAAAAAAAAGTATTACTTATTGATGCAGATCCACAAGCTAACGCTACATCTTCTCTTGGAATTGATACAGAATCTGTTGAATCTGGCACATATCAGGTTCTTGAACATACTAAGAGCATAAAGGATTGCATTCAAAAAACAAATGTTCCAAATTTAGATATTATTCCATCACACATAGACCTTGTAGCTATAGAAATTGAATTAGTGGATACGGCTGAAAGGGAATACATGTTAAAAAAAGCCATAAGTAAATGTGATTTAGACTATGACTATATTATAATTGACTGTGCTCCTTCGCTTGGACTTATTACTTTAAATGCATTAACTGCAGCAACATCAGTAATAATTCCTATTCAATGCGAGTATCTTGCACTTGAAGGTCTAGTAAAGCTATTAAATACTATCAAGAACATTCAAAAAATACATAATTCTAATTTGGAAATTGAAGGAATGCTACTGACCATGTACGATTCTAGATTAAAACTTGCCAACCAAATTGTTGCAGAGGTTAACAATCATTTTGGGGATATGGTATTTAAAACTATCATTCAAAGAAATGTTAAACTTGGAGAAGCTCCTAGCTATGGTGTGAGTATAATAAATTACGATGTTGGAAGTAAAGGAGCTGAAGATTATTTAAGCTTGGCAAGAGAACTAATTTCAAAAAATTAACTATAGATGGCGAATAAAAAACAAGTTCTAGGAAGGGGATTATCTGCAATGTTAGGTTCAAAAGAAATGGAAACTATCAAATCTAGTACCAATGAAATTAATATTAATGAAATATCCGTAAACCCATTTCAACCAAGATCTAATTTCAATAATAGTTCTTTACAAGAACTTAGTATTTCGATTAAAAATATTGGAATAATTCAACCTATTACTGTTAGAAAAATCGATAACAATAAATACCAACTAATTTCCGGTGAAAGAAGACTAAGAGCCTGTAAAGAAATTGGTTTAAAAAAAATTCCAGCTTACGTAAGAGAGGCCAATGATCAAGATTCATTAGAAATGGCTCTTGTAGAAAATATTCATAGGCAAGATTTAGATGCTATTGAAATTGCAATTTCCTATCAAAGGTTAATAGAAGAAATTAATTTAACTCAGGAAGAACTCAGTGACAAAATTGGAAAAAACAGAACTACTATTAGTAATTATTTAAGGTTATTAAAATTAGATCCAATTATACAAAGTGGCATTAGAGATGGGTTTATTACTATGGGCCACGGTAGAGCGCTAATAAATATAAGTTTAAATAAGGATCAATTAAACATCTATAAAAAAATAATTTCTAAAAATTTGTCCGTTAGAAATACCGAATTACTTGTTAGAGATTTAAAAGGGAAACCTTCAAAGGTTACAAGTAAAATAAAAGAAAAATTTAAGAGTTCTTTACTTGATACTGATGTATTTATTAATAAAGGGAAAAACGGAAAAGGAAATTTTGTTGTAAATTTTGACAACAAAATAGAATTCGATAGAATCAATAAATTATTAAATGACAAACAATAAGCTATTTTTATTTTTAATTACCTTATTTATATCGCAGAGTATTTTTACTCAAGAAATAGATGAAAAATTAGAAAAGAAAAAAGTTTTAGCACCTGCAAAAGCTGCATTCTTTTCAGCTATTTTACCCGGATTAGGACAAGCTTATAATAAGAAATATTGGAAAATACCAATTGTCTATGGGGCAATAGGAACCGGGATCTATTTTCATAATCAAAATAATGATAGCTACAAACGTTATCGTGGAGCATATAAAAGAAGATTAGCTGGTTTTTCAGATGATGAATTTTGGGGGTCTGGTGTTACTCCTAATATTTCAAATGACGGTCTTATTCGAGCTCAAAAGCAGCTAAAAAGAAATAAAGAAATGTCCATTTTAGTAACAATTGGTCTTTATGCATTAAATATAATTGACGCTAATGTAGATGCACACTTAATGCAATATAATATTGATGATAATCTATCCTTATCTCCTGTTTATAATTTCAATGAAGTTAATTCAACATCAGATCTTTCTCTGAGTCTAAAATTAAAATTATGAAGATTGGTATAATTGGATATGGAAAAATGGGAAAGGCAGTTGAAAAAATTGCTGTACAAAGGGGTCATTCAATAGCCTTTAAAACTAATGATTGCAATTTAAATTTAATTAAAGATGTAGATGTTACTATTGAATTCAGTACACCTGAATCGGCATTTACAAATATCAAAAAATGTTTAGATAGTAACGTTCCAGTTGTAACAGGCACTACAGGTTGGCTGGATGATTTAGAGGATATAAAAAATTTATGTGATAAGAAAAATGGAAGTTTTTTATATGCATCTAACTTTAGCTTAGGAGCTAATCTTTTTTTTGAATTAAATAAAAAGTTATCTCATCTGATGGCAGGTAAAAATGAGTATAAAACTTCAATTGATGAAATTCATCATGTGCATAAAGTAGACAAACCTAGCGGAACAGCAATTACACTAGCTAAAGACATTATTTCAGATTCTCGATATAGAGATTGGGAATTAGATTCTCATTCTAAGGATAAAATTAGCATTAGCTCTATTCGTGAAAATGAAGTTAATGGGGTTCATAAAGTGTCTTATAGCTCTGAAAATGACATTATCTCAATAAAACATGAAGCCTTAAATCGTAATGGATTTGCACTTGGTGCTGTTATTTCTGCAGAGTGGTTAGTAAATAAAAAAGGTTGTTTTTCTATTAGTGATATGTTAATCATGGGTTAAATAGTAGCTATTGTTTTAACTGAATTGTTATTTTTACAAAAAATTAAAAAAAATGTCATTCCAAGATTGGTTTATAATATTTATCGCAGTACAATTTATCCATGGCCTAGGTACATGGAAATTATATATTAAAGCTGGTGAAAAGCCTTGGGCTGCATTTGTGCCCGTTTATAATGCCATTGTTTTAATGCGAATAATTAATCGTGAGTGGTGGTTGGTTTTTTTACTTTTCTTACCTGTTATAAATGTTATGATGTTTATAGTAATATGGGTTGAAATTGCAAGAAGTTTTGGTAAAAACACATACATAGATACTTTTCTTACCATCATTACGCTAGGTTTATACACCTATTACCTCAACTACATTGAAGATGTAAAATATATACCAAATAGAGATGTAAACCCAAAAAGCACTAGTGGAGAATGGACCAGCTCAATTATTTTTGCAATTATTGCCGCTACCCTAGTCCACAACTATGTAATGCAACCCTACACGATCCCAACATCATCACTGGAAAAATCCTTACTTGTTGGCGATTTTCTATTTGTAAGTAAATTCCATTATGGGGCTAGAGTACCAATGACCACAATTGCAGCTCCAATGGTTCATGATACGATTCCTATTATTAAAACAAAATCTTATTTAGAAGAATTCGAACTTCCTTATTTAAGAATACCTGGTTTTCAGAAAATAAAAAATAATGATATAGTTGTATTTAACTGGCCTGTAGATACGATGCTTAACATGTATTACACAGATAAATATCATTACAAGCCGATTGACAAAAAAACCAATTATGTAAAAAGATCTGTAGGTATTGCAGGTGACACTCTGGAAATTAAAGAGGGGTATGTTTATATTAATGGAAAGAAAAATGAATTAAGTGATCGTGCAGAATTACAATTTTCTTATTTAGTTCAACCTAAAAATAGGACCTTTAGTAAAAAAGTAATGGTTAATAATTATGACATTACTGACCCTTTTGGAATAATTAACAGAGAGAATACCTATCAGTTTATTGCAATGAGTGATAAGATTGTAAATAAATTTAAAAACCATCCTAATGTAGGCTCCATTGAAAAGTATTTATCAATTGAAGGTGAAAGAGATTCAAATATTTTTCCTCATAATGAAAATTACAATTGGAATAATGATTTTTTTGGTCCTATCTATATTCCAAAAGCAGGAACTACGATAGACATTAATATTGAAAATTTACCACTTTACAAAAGAGTAATCGAGGTTTATGAAAATAACACTCTAGAAGTAAATGGAAATAATATCTTCATAAATGGAGAGCTTGCTCAAGACTATACATTTAAACAAGATTATTATTGGTTAATGGGTGATAATCGTCATAACTCTCAAGATTCAAGAGCTTGGGGATTTGTTCCATTTGATCATGTTGTTGGAAAACCTGTCTTTAAATGGTTAAGTTGGAATACAAATGGAAAAGGGTTTAATAAAATTAGATGGGACAGAATGTTTACCACAGTCCATGGAGAAGGTAGTCCTACCTCCTATTTTGTGCCATTCTTAGTATTTCTTGGCATTTATTTTGGAGTAAAAAAATGGAAAAAATATAAAAAAGAAGATTAATGGATATTCTAATTCATCCAAACTATTTTCCAAATATTCATCAGTTTACCCAAATAATTAAAGCCAACAATATTCTCTTTGAGGTAAGTGATAATTATCAAAAACAAACCTTTAGAAACAGAACCTATATTTATGGAGCTAACGGAAAGTTAGGTCTTTTTATTCCAGTAATTCATACTCATAAACAAAGAGAGTTATTTAAGGATGTTAAAATCTCTTATGAGAGTAATTGGATGGATTTACATTTAAAGTCCTTGCAAAGCGCCTATAGAAGCTCTCCTTATTTTGAATATTTTGAAGATGATTTTATCAAGTTATACTCTAAAAAAGAAAAATTTCTAGTTGATTTTAATATTAAATGCATTAAGTTGATTTCTAATTTACTAGATATAGATTTAAATTTTAAAATTAGTAATGAGTATATTGAAAAGACTAATGAGATTATTGATTTAAGAGGCTTAAGCAATGCTAGAAAACAAAAGACAATTGAAACTCCTAAGTACATTCAGGTTTTTGAATCAAAGCACGGATATTTAAATAATTTAAGCATTCTAGATTTAATCTTTAGTGAAGGAAAGAATTCTGTGTCATTAATGAATAATTAGTTTAACTAATAGACATTATAATTTCTAAGAATTAATAATATTTATATAAAATATATTCAAGGAAAATAGTAATAAAAAAATAGGCTCTACAAATTAAAAGTAGATATTATAGGGAAATGATCGGATAAATTTTGACTAAAGGTTTTAAAGTCATTTATCCTAAATGTTTTATCCATTAATATAAAATCTATTCTCATGGGGAAGTATTTAAAGTTATATGTACTACCAAAGCCACTTCCAGCAGAATCAAACGAGTCAACTAAGTCTCCTTTTAAAAGATTATAAACATAAGAGTAAGCTGTATTGTTAAAATCGCCTGAAACTACCACTTTATAAGGTGAATTTTCAATATGGTTAGATATGATATTAGATTGATTTTCTTGAATTTTAAATGTATTATCAAAAATATTTAAAATTTTATCCGAGTTGTTTTCATCTAATATCTCTAATTCAGATTCAAGTTTAAAAGATTGCAGATGAATATTATAAAACCTCAAAGTGTCTGAATATTTTTTAACATCAATAAATATTGCAATTGTAGATAGGTTATCAGACTTAATTATCCCCTTATTTACTATTGGTAATTTAGAAAAAGTAGCTAGACCATAACTTGTTTTTCCATCACTCAAAGATGAGTGTTGAAATTGATATTTATCAAGTGAGAATCTTTCTGTAGATCTATATTCTTGCATATTAATAACATCCGGCTCTTGACTGCCTATAAAAGAAATGATATCATTTTCCACATCACTATCAATCCAATTATACAAATTGAATAAACGAACATTATAACTCATAACACTGATAGTATCTGGGCTAACTCGCTCAAGGTTATCAGAAAATTTAAAAAAAGAAAGTACCTGACTGTAACCAATCAAGAGAACAAAAAGAGATAAAATAAATTGTTTTTTAAGTTTTACCAACCAATAGATAAAAAACAATAAATTAATTATTATTAAAATTGGAACTGATAAACTCATAAAAGACAAATAAGGGAATAGGCTTGGTTTTATAAATTGTAATAAAAAAGAAAACAGCAAAAGAATTGCTAAAATTGAATTTACAATGTAAAGTAACTTATTAATAAAATTAAGATTCTTCATTTACATATTACTTTTTACCAACCTTAAACAAAAATTCTTTTTCATCTTTAGATAGATTTTCATATCCACTTTTGCTAATTTTTTCTAAAATAATATCAATTCTTTTTTGAGTAGCAGCATCATTTTTAAGTCTAGATTTTTTTGAATTATTATTTTTATAATATTTCATTGAAGATTTCTTAAAGAAGTATGATTTAATGGATTCCCAGTTAAAAATAGAAGGTTTATTAGTTGAATATAAATTAGAATAAAAATATATTCCAAGTAAATCTCCGCCAAGGTGAGAAATATATCCACCAGAGTTTGTCCCAAAAGCTCCAAGTATATCTACAATTAAAATAAAATAAGCTATGTACCTTAATTCTATATTCCAAAAGGCAATTCTGACTTGCTTATTAGGCATATACATGCATAAAAAGATTAAAAGTGCCCTTACCCCTGCCGAAGCACCAATTAGATTAAAAGATGAACTATCAATTCCTAAAACTGAAGAGAATAAGATAAAAAATATACCTCCGGTTATAATCCCGTAAAAATATATTTTTAATGGAAGATTAAAACCAAACAAATCAACTAATAATCTACTTACATAAAAAAGTATTAACATATTAAAAATAATATCTAAAAAACCAATATGTATAAATGAATAGGTTACTAATGTCCAAGGACTAAGAATAACTCTTTGAAAATCTGAGTTTAGTTGGAAAAAATCAAGAAGAAAACTTTTAAAAAAAAATGAGAGCAGGAAGATTAATACATTATAAAGTATAATCTTTTCAAAGATTGAAAATGATTGGTATTTTATTTTAATATCGTTTAATCCCATCTATTAGAATTGAATTGATTTTTTTTCCAATAATATATAACTAAAAAACCTGTGAGTGCTCCACCAAGGTGTGCAATGTAGGCAGTATTACTTGGGCTAAATATTGAAACTCCAGTAGTGGCAGAAAATAAATCTAACAAAATTATTCCAGGAATAAAAAACTTCGCTTTGACTGGAAAAGGAACAAATAACAACATTAATTTAGTTTCTGGAAACAGATAGCCAAAAGCTACTAAAATACCCATTATTGCACCAGAAGCACCAACCATACTTGTATTAAATGCAGAAATAAATGTATTTAACTCTACTTCATTAATAACTGATAACCAACCGGTATTGTATTTACCTTGATTTAAAATTTCTAAAATTTCAGATTTGCTTATATCTGACGAAACCAATACGTCCAGTACAGAATAAAAATTATAGTAAGAAAAAATTAAAGAAATTATAGCTGCTCCTAAACCACAAGAGAAATATAGAAACAAAAAGCTATTTGTTCCATAAATACGTTCTACTGCAGTTCCAAACATATAGAGAGCAAACATATTAAATAATAAATGACTTAATCCTCCGTGCATAAACATATGAGAAACAATTTGCCATGGCTGAAACATATTATTTACTGGAAAAAATAGACCAAAAGAAGAGTACATCATCTCTGGGCTAATAAGCATTGTAACTCCAAACATAATCACATTGATGATTAATAAGTGTTTAACTCCATCTGTAATTGATCTAAACATATTTTAATTGAATTTATTATCTAAGTCCTCTTTCGTTAAAGTAATATAAGTTCTTTTATTAAATGGGGATATATTAGGTTCTTTACATGCAAATAAACCATTAACTATAAAATCCATTTCATTGGCATTTAAATTTTGACCATTTTTAATAGCCATACTTTTGGCTAAAGATTTTGAAATCATATCGGTTTGACTAAAATTATCATCTGGTATCTCATTTGTAATATTATCCAATAAAGATCTAACTATTGACTCTAAATCATTTTTTTCTATAGAACTAGGAAGTGAAGAAAATGAAAGAGTATCATTATTAACTGTATCGAATAAAAATCCAGAATTATTTAATTGAGTTTTAAAATTTTCAATTATTGCAATTTCTTTAATGGACAATTGTATTTCAACTGGATACATCAGTTTTTGTGAATCATTTCCTTGAACTGTTATGTATTTAAGGAAATTTTCATATAAAATTCTTTGATGTGCTCTGTTTTGATTAATTATAACTAGTCCAGATTTAATCTTATTAACTAGATACTTATTTTTAAGTTGAAATACATTAGATGTAGATTCATGATTTAAATCTCCTTCTAAATCTAACTGTAAATTTATATTCCCTTGAAAAGAAGAGTATTCTAATTGCTGATATTCCTTAGATTGATTTGAATCTTTAAAGTTTAATTCATTTTGATTCTTATCAAATGGATTAAAATTATGATTTACTTCAACTTCAATATTATTAGTTGTAGACATAGAAGCATACTTATATGGAATATCTAAATTTTTATCTCTATCAAAATCCAATATAGGAGATATATTAAATTGACCTAAGCTATGTTTAATAGCTGATCTTAATATTGCATAAATTGTATGATCATCATCAAATTTAATTTCAGTCTTTGTTGGGTGTATGTTTATATCTATTCTTTTAGGATCTACATCCAAAAAAAGAAAATATGAAGCGTTGTATCCAGAGTTAATTAATCCTTCAAATGCAGAATTGACAGCATGATTTAAGTAAGGACTCTTAATAAATCTATTATTAACAAAAAAGAATTGTTCACCTCTCGATTTTTTAGAAAATTCAGGTTTAAAAATAAAGCCAGATAACTTTAAGACTTCGGTTGTTTCATTAACAGGAACTAACTTTTCGTTCGATTTAGAACCAAAAATATTAACGATTCTTTGTCGAATATTAGAAATTGGTAGACTAAATAACTGGTTGTCATTATTATCGAATTCAAAATGAATCTCTGGGTGAGCTAAAGCTACTCTGTGAAACTCATTTATTATGTGTCTAACTTCTACATTATCCGATTTTAAAAAATTTCTTCGGGCTGGAACATTATAAAAAAGATTTTTTACAGAAATGGAAGATCCTTCATTAGAAACAATTGATTTATTTTGAATAATTTTATTTCCTTCAACTCTTATAAACGTACCTATGTCACATGATTTAGTTTTGGTGATTAGTTCGGAATGAGAAATTGCTGCTATACTAGCTAAAGCCTCACCTCTAAACCCTTTAGTAGATAAATTAAATAAATCTGCAGCGCTAGTAATTTTAGAAGTAGAGTGACGTTGAAAACAAATCAAGGCATCTTTTTTAGACATACCACAACCATTATCAACTACTTGAATCAAAGTTCTTCCAGATTCTTTTATCAATAGGGATATTTTTTTAGCTCCAGAATCAATTGAGTTTTCTAATAATTCCTTAACAACAGATGATGGTCTTTGTACAACTTCACCTGCAGCAATTTGGTTAGCAACATGATCAGGTAATAGCTTAATTAAATTATCCATTAATTATAAAAATATTTTTAAATCAAAGTCAATTAAATATAAGAATATAAAAATCAAAATTGAAGTAATTATTAGCAACCTTATTTTAACAGATTTATCTGTTATATTATTAGAATCATTTAAAGCTTTAGTTAGTTTATTTTTAATACCACTATTTGAACCTAATGTTGTTCTAAATTCATCAAATTTAGGTTTAAGCTTAAGTTTTGATTTTGCAAACCTTTCAGTATAATTATAAACTTTATTATTTTTAGAGTTAAAGTTGAGCATGCAAATTGAAAATTTACTTAAAAATAATGAATAATATCTTTTTTACAGAAAGAGTTTCTAACTAATTTAAATTAGCAAGTTTTAAGGCAGTAATAGCGGCTTCAACTCCCTTATTTCCGTGTATACCACCAGATCTATCAATAGACTGTTGAACATTATTATCTGTTAAAACACAAAAAACAACTGGAGTATCAAAATTAATATTTAAATCTACAATTCCTTTAGATACAGATTTACATATATAATCAAAGTGCTCTGTCTCACCTTTAATTACACATCCGATAGCTATAACTACGTCTACCTTGGATTGGATCATTTTTTTTGATCCATAAACTAATTCAAAACTACCTGGTACATTTAATCTTTTAATGTTATTAGGTTTTACACCAAAATCTGTCAAAGTTGTATAAGCACCCTCATATAAAGATTCTGTAATGTTTTCATTCCACTCTGAGACAACCAATCCAATAGTTAATAAATCTCCGTTAGGAACATTAGAGCTATCAAAATTTGACAAATTAGAGTTCTTAGTACTCATATAAAGTAATTATTTAGCAGAAGCACTTGCCATACCAATTAATGCATCAATATTGGTGACTTCAATAGAATTTGGGAATTCACTTTTTATCCTATTAAAAAAGTCTAAAGATTTTTTAGATTTATTAATTTCTAATCCTATATATCCAGCTTTTAATAAATACATAGGCGTAGTAAAGCCATTATTAGAATAGTTTATTGCCTTTTGATAATAATCAAAAGCGTCTTCATATTGATTTAATTGAGAAAAAGAATCTCCAATAGATCCGATAGCAGTTGCGCCAAGAATCTCATCTTCTGAGTTAAATTTACTTAAATATTTTATAGAATTTTGGTAATCATTTAAATTAAGGTAAGACATCCCAGCATAATAACTGGCTAAGTTTGAAGCTTTGGTTCCAGAGTAATTTTCAATAATATCAATCATACCAAATTTTCCGTCAGATCCATTCAAAGCTAAATTGAATAAAGAATCGTTTTTTGTTTGATTTGCTGATTCAAAATGTATCTGAGCAGGATGCATTTCGTTCATGGCATTTACTTCAACAGGTTGTTGAATAAATTTATCAAAACCTAAATAACCAAAAACTAATGAGGCAACTACAGCAATAGTTATGAATATATATTTTTGATTAGTGGCAACCCACTGCTCAGTCTTTGATGCACCATCATCTAAAGTATTAATAATTCCAGCTGTAGCAGATTTATTCTCTAACTCTTCTAATTTGTTTCTAGATGATTTAGATTTAGAACCTTTTTTTTTATAAGTTGCCATAATTTAAAATATTTGAGTCGCAAAAATATATTTTTATTCTTAAAAAAGGATAAAATATTTGTAATTTTTCAATAATTTGCAGTAATAAATTTCAATTTAATCATTTTTTCATTAATCCCTCTAATGATATTAGAATCAATAACATTAACTAATTACAAAAGTTTTAGCACTAAAACTGTTGAACTAGACCCTAATATAAATTGTTTTATAGGTCCAAACGGAGTTGGAAAATCTAATGTTTTAGACGCTATATATCATTTATCTTTTGGTAAAAGTTATTTTAACCCTATTTCGTCACAAAACATAAAACACGATGAAGATTTTTTTGCAATAAAGGGATGTTATCTAAAGGAATCAAAAAAAGAAATCATAATAATAAATTTTAAAAAAAATGATAAAAAAGTCATTAAAAGAAATAACAAAAAATATGAAAAATTTAGTGACCATATAGGTTTTTTACCTTTAGTTATAATATCTCCAAGTGATAGAAATTTAATTGCAGAAGGAAGTGATATTAGAAGAAAATTTATTGATAGTGTTATTTCTCAAAGTGACAAAAAATATCTGGAGAGTTTAATAAATTATAATAAGATTTTATCACAACGAAATAGTTTACTTAAATTAATTTTTAAAAATAAAACTCTCGATAAACAAACAATACAGGTCTACGATTCTCAATTAGAATCTGTTGGAGAATATATACACATAAAAAGGAAATCATTTTTAAATGAATTTGTTCCAGTATTTAAAGAAAAATACAAATCAATATCTAATAACAATGAAGAAGTAGATATTAGATACAAATCAGATTTAGAATTTGATAAGCTATCCGTTTTACTCCAAAATAGCATAGAAAAAGATATATTTTTACAATACACTTCTAAAGGAATTCATAAAGATGATCTTATTTTTAATATCAATGATTACTCTGTTAAAAAATTTGGAAGTCAAGGTCAACAAAAGTCTTTATTAATTGCTCTTAAACTCGCTCAATTTGATTTTTTAAAATCTCAAAATAAAAATAATCCCATTTTATTATTAGATGATATTTTTGATAAACTGGATAAAAATAGAGTAAAACAGATAATAAATTTAGTTAGCGCTAATGATTTTGGTCAAATCTTCATTTCAGACACAGACGAGCAAAGAACTAAAGAGTCAATTAAGGAAATTAATAATTCCAATAAAATTTTCAAACTTTGAAAAAAACCATACTCCTTCTATATATTAGTTTAATTTTTTCATGTACGGAAAAACACAAAACAGACATAAGTTTGTTAAATGGATATTGGGAAATACAATCTGTTAAGCAAGATAATAAGCTTTTAAAAACATATCCATTTAGCGGAATAATTGATTATTTTGAAGTGGAGAATAGCAAAGGGTTACGAAAAAAAGTAATGCCAAAATTTGATGGTAAATTCGAAACATCTCTACATAAAATCAATTTTAATATATCTGTTTCTAATGGAGAGACTATTATAGAGTATTTTGATAAAAACAATAGTTATAAAGAAACAATAGTTAAATTAGATTCAACAGAGCTATTTTTAACTAATAAAGAAAATTACATATATCACTATAAAGTATATGAAAAGTTAAACTTTGACTAGATGGATAAAGATGAAATAAAAATTGGGGCACTACTTAATACCTTTTTAAAAAACAACAATTTAGAAAAAGGTTTAGAAAAAATTGATGCTAAGGATGCTTGGTTTAAAATTATGAAAAATGGGGTTAGTAATTATACTACAGATGTTCATTTAAAAAATAAAACTTTGTATGTAAGCCTTAGCTCATCAACACTTAGAGAAGAGCTGAGTTACGGAAAAGAAAAAATAATTAACTTATTAAATGAAGCTCTGGAAAAAGATGCAATAAAAAAAATAGTTCTAAGATAAATGACAAACTACATCTATATAATATTAATAATATCCCATTTAATAACAATGCAAACAAATAAAATAAACATATTAGACAACGACAGAAATAATTGGTTAGTAGTCAATGATAATGTAATGGGTGGGGTTTCAGAATCAAACATAAGATTTAGTAAAAATAATACTTTAATATTCCAAGGAAGAGTCTCAATTGAAAATAATGGTGGATTTGCTTCATTTAGATATAATACAAAAAACTTAAAAGTAAATAAAGATCAAAAAATTAAAATGGTAGTAATTGGAGATTCTAAAGAATATCAAATACGAATTAAGCCTAGTCAAAATATAAGATATACTTACTCCAAAACATTCAAAACAACTAATTCAAAACAAATTATTGAAATCCCATTAAATGAGTTTACTGCTCAATACAGAGGATATAAATTAAATATGGAAAATTTTGACTTTGATAAAATTGAAGAATTCGGAATACTTGTAGGAAACAAAAAAAATGAAGAATTCAGATTAGAAATTATAGATATTGAATTTATTAATTAAAAGTTTATCCAGTAAAAACAAAAGATGAATATATTTAATGTATATTTGCAACTTATTAAAACAATTAAATTAAAAAAATGAGTAAAGGAACAGTAAAATTCTTCAATGACACTAAAGGTTTCGGCTTTATCGTTGAAGATGAATCAAACAAAGAACATTTTGTACACATTTCTGGGTTAATCGATGAGATTCGTGAAGGAGATGCAGTTGAATTCGATTTAACAGAAGGCAAAAAAGGTCTTAACGCAGTAAATGTAAAAGTTGTATAATTATATAATTTAGATTTATCGAAAAAAAAGAGTCAAATTTAATTTGACTCTTTTTTTTTGTATTATTTCTGTTTAATAAACTTCTCTACCAGAAAAATGAAAATCCCCTTCAATTTTAGCATTTTCATCACTATCACTCCCATGAACTGCATTTTCACTAATAGAATCAGCAAATTCATTCCTAATAGTTCCAACAGCCGCTTCAGCTGGGTTAGTAGCTCCTATTAGCAATCTAAAATCTTCTACAGCATTATCTTTTTCTAAGATTGCAGCTACAATAGGACCTCTAGTCATATATTCAACTAAATCATTAAAAAAAGGGCGTTGCTTATGTACAGAATAGAAATTTTGGGCATCTGACACACTCATTTTTGTTAATTTTAATGCTAAAATTTTAAAGCCAGCAGCATTAATTTTATTCATTATCGCTCCAATATTACCTTTCTCAACCGAATCAGGTTTGAGCATAGTAAAAGTTCTGTTTGTAATCATTTTTATATTTTTAAAATTTAACCACAAAAATAATACATTTTACAGAACTAAATAAATCATTTATCAATATATCGTATATTCGTAGATTATGATTAGTATAAATATTAGAGATTTAAAGACTCAATTACAAAATTCAAAAAAAATTATTGTAATACCTCATAAAAACCCTGACGGTGATGCTATAGGTTCATGTGTAGCTATAAATGAGTTATTAAAATCCTTAGGACACAAATCCTCTATTATTTCTCCAAATAATTTTCCGGATTTTTTAAAATGGATGGATAAAGAACATGAAATTAATATTTATGAAAATAATCCTGAGTTATATAACAATGAAATCTTAAGTTCTGACATCATATTTACTTTAGATTTTAATTCTTTATCTAGGATTGGTTCAATGGGAGAGATTGTAAATGATTCTAATGCTTTAAAGATAATGATTGACCATCATCAGAATCCTGAAAATTATGCAAACTATACATATTCTGACGTTAACATGAGTTCGACTTGTGAAATGGTATTTCATTTTATCGCGGAACTATCCTTAAATGATAAAATTAATTCAAAAATAGCGAGTGCATTATACACTGGGATAATGACAGATACAGGGTCTTTTAAATTTCCACTAACTACAAGTGTAACTCATAAAGTAGTTTCTGAACTAATTAAAAAAGGTGCCAATGGTAGTGAAATAAATAATTTAGTTTATGATAATAATTCCTATGACAAATTATTATTATTAAGTCATACTTTATCTAATATGATTGTTGATACACAACACAAAACTGCTTACATGTATTTGACTCAACAAAGTTTAAATAAATATAATTTTAAAAAAGGAGATACTGAAGGTTTTGTTAATTATGGATTAACAATAAAAGGTGTGAAATTTGCTGCAATATTTATAGAAAATGAAGCTGATGAAATTATTAAAATATCATTAAGGTCCAAAGGAAATTTTAATGTGAATGAATTCTCTAGAGATAATTTTAACGGAGGTGGACACATCAATGCAGCTGGAGGTTATAGTAAAGAAAATTTAAAAGATACTGTCTCAAAATTCAAAAAATTATTACCACAATATAAAACCAAACTTAGCAAATGAAGTCATTACGTTTAATTATAATTACGATGCTAATTTCTTGTAATAATAATGAGCCAAGATACCCTCTAAATTATACTAAAGACGATAATTCAACTCTAATTAGTCAAATTATAACAGATCAGAACAAAAAAATAGATGATTATATTTCAAAAAACTTAGAGAATAATTATTTAAACTCTAAAAAGGGGTTTTTTTATTTTTTTCAAAAAACAAATGATCTCACATCTAAAAAAGCTGAATTTGGTGATATAATTATGTTTAACTACTCTGTAAAAGATTTAGAAAACAATCTGATATATGAAGAAGAGTTTATTGGTGATCAGAGCTATATTATGGGAAAACAAGAAATAATCACTGGGCTTAGAGAAGCTTTACAATTATTAAAAAATGGAGAAATTGCTACTTTTATATTTCCATCATATAAAGCATATGGTATTTATGGGGACAACAATAAAATACCTCCAAACACTGCTATAATTTGTACAATCAAAGTAAAATCAATAAATTCAAACCAAAATTAATATACATGAAAAAAATACTTTTATTATTATCTACAGTAGTTGTTTTTGCAAGTTGCAATAACCAGCATAAAAATCTTGGCAATGGCTTATTTGCAGAATTTGAGACTAATATGGGAACTATGATAGTTAAGCTATCATATGACAAAACCCCTATAACTGTAGCTAATTTCGTTGCTCTTGCAGAAGGAAATCACCCAGATGTAGATTCAATTCACATAGGCAAACCTTTTTACAATGGTTTAATATTTCATAGGGTAATGGACAATTTTATGATTCAAGGAGGTGATCCTGAAGGGACTGGAAGAGGTGGTCCAGGCTATAGCTTTCCAGATGAATTTGATCCATCATTAATGCATGATAAAGCAGGAATCTTATCGATGGCAAATTCTGGTCCAGCAACAAACGGAAGTCAATTTTTTATCACTGAAACTCCTACTCCACATTTAAATAATAAACATACTGTTTTTGGTGAAGTTGTGCTAGGTCTTGAAATTCAAGATTCAATTTCTAATGTTGAAACAGGTATAGCAGATAGACCTATTTCAGATGTAATTATAAAAAAATTGAATATAATTAGAAAAGGGACTGATGCTAAAAATTTTGATGCTGTAAACGTATGGAATATTGAGTTAACTAAATTAGTTGAGAAAAATAAATTACTTGAGGAGGAAAAAAGAAAAACTAGACTAGAAAATCAAATTAAAGGCAAAGAAAAGGCGATAAGTTTTTTACCAACTCTAAATAATTATAAAGCCAAATCTAAAACATCAAAAAGCGGGCTAAAAACACTTTATTTAAAAAAAGGAAAAGGAATTAAGCCAAATCAAGGAGACAACGTATCTCTTTTTTATGAGCTTTATGATTCAGAGGCAAATTTAATTGATTCAAATTCTAAAGAAGTTGAAGAAAGTTACGGAAGATACAGCTCTGACAAAGAAGTGAAAGGTAGATACAATGCGATGCCTATGGAATTATCACCTGATGCGCAAATGATTACTGGCTTTAAAGAAGCTGTGGGAATGATGAGTGTTGGAGATAAGATATTTGCATTTTTACCTTGGAGTTTAGGTTATGGTGCTCAAGGTGGTGGTATCATTAAACCTAAACAAGATTTAATCTTTATTATTACTATGGTAAGTGTAAACTAACTCACACACAATAAATAGATAAACTTAACAGCTTATATTTAAATATAGGCTGTTTTTTTATTTTAAGGGAATTTTTAAAAGAACTTCTTTTAAAAATTCCCAAAACTTAATTGTAGATTTAATCGATGCTCTTTCATCTGGAGAATGAGCTCCTCTTATAGTAGGTCCAAAGCTTATCATGTCCAAGTTCGGATAATGAGAGCCTATTATACCACATTCTAAACCAGCATGGCATGCAGCAACATTTGGATTTGTGTTATTTAAATCTTTATAAACTTCTACTAATTTAGATAGTATTTCAGAATTCATATTTGGTTGCCACCCAGGGTAATCTCCAGAAAAATCTACAGTATATTTCTTATTGGTAAAAAGAGATTTTATAATATTTTTTAACTCTTCTTTTGAAGATTCATTAGAGGATCTTGTAAGACACTTTATATTTAAATTTCCATCTTTAAGACTTATATTAGCAAGATTGTTAGATGTCTCTACTAAACCTGGAATATTATCACTCATTTTATAAACACCATTTGGACAATTTCCAATTAGATTTATTAATTCTGTTTGAGTATCGACATCAATAATTTTAAAACCTTCTTTTAATTTAACAATATTTAATTTTATAAATGGGTCAGTATTTAAGAATTGGTCTTTGATAATATTAAATGATTTTAGAGATTGAGATTTAATACTTTCAAAATCTAACTCATTGATACCTAAAATAAATGAACTCTCTCGTGGTATAGCATTTCTTAAACCACCACCATCAATTTCAGAAATATGAATCAAAAAACTCTCATTAATATCATTAATAATACTATTGAGTAACTTATTAGAATTACCTAAGTTTTTATGAATTTCCATTCCAGAATGCCCACCTGACAACCCATTAAGGGTGATTTTAATAAATAAAAGGTTGGACTTAATCGTTGTATCAAAACTATTATTAATTGTAATATCTACACCTCCAGCACAACCAATTCCAATTTCGTCGTCTTCCTCAGTATCAAGATTTAATAATATATCGCCATCAAGAATGTTCTCATCTAATTTTAAAGCTCCAGTCATCCCAGTCTCTTCATCAATTGTAAATAGTGCTTCTAATCTTGGATGAATAATATCTTTACTTTCTAAAACACTCATTATTGTGGCAACGCCTAATCCGTTATCAGCTCCTAACGTAGTGCCCTTTGCTCTAACCCAATCATTGTCTACATACATTTGAATTCCAGATTTTTCAAAGTCAAAATTAACATCATTATTTTTTTCATGAACCATATCTAAATGAGATTGTAAAATGACTGTCTTTCTATTTTCCATTCCATCGGTAGCAGGCTTAAATATCACAACATTGCCGACTTTATCAATTTGAGTATCCAAACCTAAATTAACACCAAAATCTTGCATAAATTTTATTACTTTTTCTTCTTTTTTAGAAGGTCTAGGAACAGCATTAAGCTTACAAAAATTATTCCAAATAATATTAGGCTCTAGATTTCGAATTTCATTACTCATAATGGTGTGTTTTATTAGATTACAAATTTAATTAATACTAACAATAAACTAATAGTATTTTACTATTTTTAAATAATGATATTTAAAAAAAAATATATTGGAATATTAATTATACCTCAACTTATATTTGTTCAAAACATTTCTAATTATCCAGAAATAATTGAAAAATATTACAGCCTTGGAATTTATCAATTTATTTCAAATATTTCGAGGACTATTTCCTCAGTATTTCCTTTTTCCTTTGGTGATATTTTGTACATAATCATATTAATATACTTTTGCTGGTCTTCAATAAAAAAAATAAGTAAAAAGAAATTTAATTGGCGAAAAAGTATTATATCCATATTTTTTTATGTTTCTACATTACACTTCTTATTCTATTTTCAATGGGGTTTAAATTATTACAGAATTCCTGTTCAGAAAAAGTTAAACCTTGATTCAACTTATACAATTAAAGATCTAAAAGAAATATCAAAACAATTAATAATAAAATCAAATAAATTACATAGACAAATATCGCATGCAGACTCATCTTCGACAGACATTCCTTATGATATTGCAAAAATTAACGAAAAAGCTTCAAATAGTTATAATAATCTAAGTATACTAAAAGAATATTATCCAAACGTTAAAACAAATAATTTGATTGTAAAAAAATCTTTAATTAGTTTACCATTAGCATATCTTGGGTTTAGTGGATATATTAACCCTTTTACTAATGAATCTCAAATAAATAGCCTAATTCCTAAAAATACCATACCTCATACTGCTTCGCATGAAATTGCTCATCAATTAGGTTTTGCACAAGAGTTAGAATGTAATTTTATTGCCTTTGTTAACTTAATAAATAATGAAGACTTATATTTTAAGTATAACGGTTATACATTTGCTTTAAGACAATGCCTAAATGAACTCTACAAATATGATAAACCATCATACAATTCACTATTAAAACTATTAAATACTGGGATTTTAAAAGATTTTAAAAATAATTCTGAATTTTGGAAAAAATACACAAATCCAATAGAATCAATTACAAAGTCTGGTTATGATAAGTTTTTGAAATTTAATAATATTAGTCAAGGAATTAAAAGTTATAACCAAAGCGTTTCATTAATTATAAATTATTTGAAAAGATAAATATAGTTAAGTAGTTAAAAATAGTATAATAAAGTAGCTGTATAATCTAAAAATTATATATTTAGATATCAAATCAAATGTTATGCTAAATAGAATTACTACACTCTTACTTATCTTTACTTTCAATTTTATTTTTTCTCAAGATTATTTTCCCACAAATGATGGCATCAGTTTTAACAATTCTAATTATACATTATTCACTAATGCTAAAATTTACTCTAGTGATAAAAATATAATTGAAGACGGATCTATGCTTATTAAAAATGGCAAGATAATCGCTGTTGGCAAATCGGTAGAGATTCCTAAAAATTCAATAATAATAAATCTTAATGGAAAGTCAATATATCCTTCGTTTATAGATATATATTCAAAATTTGGAGTTAAGGCTCCTGAGCGAAATTTTAGTGGAAGAAGATCACCACAATATAATAATACAAGAAAAGGTTATTATTGGAATGATCACATAAGACCAGAACAAAGTGCTATAGATTTCTTTAAATATGATGAGAGAACAGCTAAAGAATTAATAAAAAATGGTTTTGGAGCAGTTAATACTCATCTGAGTGATGGAATAATTAGAGGTAAAGGTGCTTTAATAGCACTAACTAATAATGGAGATTCAAATAGTATAATTGACATAAATTCAACTCAATATTTATCATTATCAAACAGCGTTACTTCTAGTCAATCGTATCCATCATCAATAATGGGTGCTTTTGCATTACTTAAGCAAGTTTATTATGATGCAGACTGGTATTCTAAAGGTCTTTCTAAAACCAATGACAAATCATTAGAAGCACTAAATAGAAATAAAAAATTAATACAAATTTTTGAAGCCAAAAGTAAAATTAATTCATTACGAATTGATAAAATTGGTGATGAATTTAATATTCAGTATGTCTTATTGGGTGGTGGAGATGAGTACGAACGAATTGAAGAAATAAAAGCTACAAATGCTAGTTATATCTTACCTATTAACTTTCCAGATGCTTATGATATTGAAGATGTATATTCTGCAAACATATTACAACTTTCTGACATGAGAGAATGGAATCAGAGACCTTCTAACCTAAGTCAATTTGAAGAAAATGGAATACAATTTGCAATTACAACAGAGGGTCTAAAGTCTCCAAATAATTTAAAAACTAATATAAAAAAAGCTATTGATCATGGCTTAAGTAAATCAAAAGCATTGGAAGCATTGACAAGTATTCCTGCAAAACTAATTGGTAGAGATGATGTATTGGGGTATCTAAAAAAAGGTTATTTAGCAAATTTCCTAATAACATCTGGAGAGTTATTTGAAGATAACACTATAATTCATGAAAATTGGGTAAAAGGAAATAGAAATATTATAAAATCAATGAATATTAAAGATATTCGAGGTAAATATAATTTAACTATTAATAAAAAAAGTGCTGTATTAAATATTGATGGTAAGCTTGACAAACCAAAAGCAAAGTTAAACGACTCTACTTTATCTGTCAAAAAACTAACCTACAAGAAAGAGTGGATTAACATGACCATTAATGATGATTCAAATTTGATTAGATTAAGCTTAAGATCAAATTCAGAAAATAATGATTTAGATGGTAAGATTTACTATTCTAACGGAGTTGTTAATAACATATATGCAAAGTTTTTTGAAAAACAAGAATCTAAATCTAAGGAATTAGATAATAAAAACAATGAGCAAATAAATGTACTTGCTGTAAAGTATCCTAATATGGCTTATGGATTTAATGAACCCCAAAAAAGTGAAGATATTTTAATTAAAAATGCTACAGTTTGGACAAATGAAAACCAAGGTGTTTTAACAAATACTGATGTACTAATAACAAAAGGAAAAATATCTAAAATTGGAAATAAGTTAAAACATAAAAGTGCACTAATAATTGATGGTACAGGAAAATATCTAACATCTGGTATAATTGATGAACATTCTCACATTGCAGCCTCAAGTATAAATGAAGGTGGTCACAATTCATCGGCTGAAGTTACAATTGAAGAAGTTATAGATCCAGAAGACATAAATATATATAGGAATTTAGCTGGTGGAGTTACAACTATTCAGATTTTACATGGGTCTGCTAATCCTATTGGAGGAAGGTCTGCAATTATTAAACTTAAATGGGGAGAAAGTGCAAATAATTTAATTTTTAAAAATTCACCAAAATTTATAAAGTTTGCCCTGGGTGAAAATGTAAAGCAGTCAAATTGGCAAAGCTACAATAGATTTCCACAATCAAGAATGGGAGTTGAACAGCTTTTTATTGATTATTTTAATAGAGCTAAAGAATATGATGAAATAAAAAAATCAGGTCAAGAATATAGAAAAGATTTAGAATTAGAAGTCTTAGCAGAAATACTTAACAAAGAAATGTTTATTAGTTGCCATTCCTATGTTCAAAGTGAAATCAATATGTTAATGAAGGTAGCAGAAAAATTTAATTTTAACATAAATACTTTTACCCATATACTAGAAGGATACAAAGTAGCTGACAAAATGAAGGATCACGGAGTTGGAGCATCAACATTTAGTGATTGGTGGGCATATAAATTTGAAGTAAACGATGCAATTCCTTACAACGCAGCAATATTACATAATGTTGGAGTGACTACAGCAATTAATAGTGATGATGCAGAAATGTCTAGACGGCTAAATCAAGAAGCAGCAAAAACTATAAAATATGGAGGTATGAGTGAAGAGGATGCTTGGAAAACAATAACGCTAAATCCTGCAAAACTTTTAAGAATTGATGATAAAGTTGGTAGTATCAAGGTTGGAAAAGATGCAGATGTAGTTCTTTGGAATCAAAACCCTCTTTCAGTTTATGCAATAGCTGAGAAAACTATAATTGATGGTGCTATATACTTCGACAAGGAAAGAGACAAAAAACTTAGAAAAGAAATTAAAGAAGAGAGAGCTCTACTTATAAATATGATGATGGAACAAAAAAATAAAGGTAGTAAAACCCAACCTGTAAAAAGAAAAATAAAAACGTTATTAACCTGTGAATCAATATAAAGATGAAAAAAATAGCAAGTATATTAATAGCCCTAATTTTCATATCTAGTGAAGTTATCGCACAACAAACTCCCGGAAATGCTCAAAAAGATGCAATCACATTATTAGGTGGAATAGCTCATATTGGAAATGGTACAATTATTGAAAATAGTGCAATTGTATTTGAAAATGGTGTAATAAAAGCATGTGTTGATGCAAATAGTTCTAAAATACCTTATGAAGGCGATATCATAGATATAAAAGGACAACATGTTTATCCAGGTTTTATCGCTGCAAATACTTCTCTAGGATTAGTTGAAGTTGATGCAGTAAGAGCTAGTGATGATCAAAGAGAAATTGGAGATAACAACCCAAACATCAATAGTATAATAGCTTATAACGCTGAATCAAAAGTTGTTGAATCAATGAGACCAAATGGAGTTTTAATTGCTCAAATATCACCTGCAGGTGGAAGGATTTCGGGAACTTCTTCAATAGTTCAGCTTGATGCTTGGAATTGGGAAGATGCTGTGATAAAAGCCAATGATGGCATTCATTTAAACTGGCCAAACAGCTTTTCTAGAGGCAGATGGTGGTTAGGTGAATCAAGAGGATATAAACAAAATCCACAATACAACTCTGATTTAGAAAAATTATCAGATTATTTTAAAGAATCTATAGCTTACTTAAATAGTAATAAAGAAATAATAAATTTAGCATTCGAATCAATGAATGGATTGTTTGATAATAGTCAAACATTGTTTATACATGTGGATGATGAAAAAGGGATTATTGATGCAGTTAATTTTTCTAAGAATTTTGATATAAAAAACATTGTAATAATTGGTGGATATCAAGCACATCTAATTTCGAAATTTTTAGTAAAAAACAATGTAGCTGTTTTAATTCAACACACTCACAGTTTGCCAAATTTTGAGGATGAAGATTATAATTCTACTTATATAAATCCTAAAAAATTAATTAATGCTGGTGTACTGGTTGGGATTCATACAGGTGAAGCTTCAAATTTTCAGACTAGAAATTTACCTTTTTATGCTGGACAAGTAGCAGCACAAGGGATTGATAAAGAAATAGCATTACAATTGATAACATCCAATACTGCAAAAATATTGAGAATTGATAAAACTCTTGGTACTTTAGAAGTTGGAAAAAGTGCTACACTATTTGTAAGTAAGGGAGATGCTTTAGACATGAAGTCAAATCAACTAACTAATGCCTATATTTCAGGTAGAAAAGTAAGTCTAGAAACTCACCAAACAGAACTTTGGAAACGATATTCAAAAAAATATAAGTTATCGAACTAATAAATGAATAAAAAACTAATAAGTGTTAACAACAAAGATGTAAAAGCATTTTATCAACTTACACTAAAGTCTAAACATAGAAAAAACTCAAAAACTTTTTTAATAGAAGGATTAAGAGAAATAAAACTTGCAATAAATAATAATTGGGTAATTAAACACTTATTATATTGCCCTTCAATAATAAAAGAAGCAGACTTAGATAACTCATTTAATAATGAGATTGAAAAAATTGAAGTTTCTTTAGAGGTATATCAAAAACTCGCTTACAGAAAATCAACTGAAGGAGTAATTGCAATTACAAATTGTAAAAATCATGATTTAAAAAACATAAAATTTAAATCAAATAACCCTTTGATTATTGTAATAGAAGCCCCTGAAAAGCCTGGTAATATTGGAGCTATATTAAGGACAGCCGATGCAGCAAATATTGATGCTGTAATCATTGCCAATCCAAAAACAGATCTTTACAATCCCAATATAATTAGATCTAGTGTTGGCTCTTTATTTACAAATAATATTTATTGTGGAGACACAATGGAAGTAATCTCATTTTTAAAACAAAAAAATATCACAATTTATGCTAGCTCACTACAAGCTAATGACTTATATCATAATCAAAATTATACTAGTCCAAGTGCTATAATAATTGGAACAGAAGACAAAGGTATTTCTAAAGAATGGTCAGAAAATTCTTATAAAAATATAAAAATACCAATGAAAGGTGAAATAGATTCTTTAAACCTCTCTAACGCAGCTGCAATATTAATTTTTGAGGCCTTAAGACAAAGAAACTTCTCTTAAAAATATTTATAATACTATTGTCTAATAAGATAGTTTGTGGTATTTTTAATATATATGTCATTGACTGAAGTAGAAATAGAAAATAATGCAATAGCTAAAGAGTATAAAGAACTTCTTAGAATAAGCTACCAAACTCTATCAGCAGCTGATAAGAAACTTATTCGTAAAGCTTTTGATCTGGCTGTTGAAGCACATAATGGTCAACGAAGAAGATCGGGAGAAGCATACGTATTTCATCCTATAGCGGTTGCAAAGATAGTTTCCTCTGAAATTGGACTTGACGCTACTTCAATCGCAGCAGCGTTAATACATGATGTGGTTGAAGACAATGAAAATTATTCCATAAATGATATAGAGCAAATGTTTGGTAAAGTAGTTGCTAAAATTGTTCATGGTCTTACTAAAATATCTAAACTTAGTAAAAGTTCTGACGTTTCATTACAAGCTGAAAATTTTAAAAAGATGGTATTAACTCTAAATGATGACATTAGAGTTATTATTATTAAAATAGCAGATAGGTTACATAATATGCAAACTATGTATTCTATGAAGCCAGACAAACAAATTAAAATAGCTTCTGAAACACTTTATATATATGCACCATTAGCACATAGAATTGGTTTATATAATATTAAAAGTGAATTAGAAGATTTAGGGTTAAAATATACAGAGCCAGAGGTTTATAATGATATCTCTAGTAGATTAATTGAAAGTAAAGAAGAACAAGATCATTATATAAAAGAAATCAATAAAACTCTAAGCGGGAAGTTAAACTCTGAAAAGCTAAAATATATAATAAAAGGTAGGCCAAAATCAATCTATTCCATCAGGAATAAAATGATAAAAAAAGGAGTTTCATTTGACGAAGTATATGATAGATTTGCCGTAAGAATTATCTATAAATCAAGTCTCAAAAATGAAAAATTCTTAGCATGGAAAATTTATTCTATTGTTACGGACTTTTTCACTCCAAATCCAATAAGGTTAAGAGACTGGATTTCATCACCTAGATCAACAGGATATGAAGCACTTCACATAACTGTTGTTGGTCCTAAAAACAGATGGGTTGAAGTTCAAATCAGAAGTGAAAGAATGAATGAAATCGCAGAAAAAGGATATGCTGCCCATTACAAATATAAACAAGAAGGTGATAATGATGGAAGTTTAGATTTATGGTTAAATAAAATTCAAGAGACTTTACTTAATAATAATAGTAATGCTGTAGATTTTGTTGAAGAATTTAAACTCAATTTATATTCTGAAGAAATATTTGTATTCACTCCTACTGGTGAATTAAAATCATTACCTAAAAATGCGACCTCATTAGATTTTGCATTTAGTATACATACGGAAATTGGTTTAAAAACTAGGGGGGTTAAAGTTAACGGAAAATTGGTTCCATTAAACCACAAATTACAAAGCGGAGACAGGGTAGAGATTTTAACATCTGATAAAACTAAGCCAAATGCAAACTGGTTATATTATGCTAATACTGCAAGAGCTAAAAATAAAATAAAATCATCTTTAAATGAAGAAAAGAAAAAATTAGCTGAGGAGGGAAAAGAAATTTTAAGAAGAAAACTAAAACAACTTAAAATTAATCTAAACGAAAGTTCAATAAATGAACTTGTCAGGTTTTTTAAGCTAAAGACAAGTTTAGATTTATTTTATCGTGTTGGCATTAACACTATTGATAATCCGATGTTAAAAAAATATGCGGGTTCTAGAAGTAATGTTTTAATGAGTTTCTTAAAAAATAGTATTAGAAGAAAACCTAAGGAATTTGATTTAGATAAGCAAGAAATTACACATAAGTATGATATGCTAGTTTTTGGTAGTGATGAAGAAAAGCTAGAATACAAACTATCACAATGCTGTAATCCAATTCAAGGAGACGGCGTATTTGGATTTTTAACAATTAATGATGGTATTAAAGTTCATAAATTTAACTGTCCTAATGCATTGAGTTTACAGTCAAATTACGCATACAGAATAATAAATGCAAAATGGATAGATTCTTCACAACAAGATTTTACTATTATCATTAACATAAGTGGTATAGATACATTTGGATTAGCAAATAATATAACAAAAGTCATATCGGATAACATGAATGTAAATATGAAGAAGCTAAATTTTGAAACAAATAGTGGGGTTTTTAGTGGAAGTATTACAATGTTAGTTAAAAGTAATAACTATGCTATAAAAGTTATGGATAAAATAAAAAAACTTAATGGCGTGGAGAAGGTAAAAAGAATATAATTTTTATAAATTAGCAATATGAGTTCAAAGACACATTCAAAGAATCAAGAGATTGTAAAAAATGCATTTACAAATTTTTTAGAAAACAATGGTCACAGAAAAACCCCTGAGAGATATGCTATTTTACAAGAAATATACAACAGTGATATACATTTTGATATAGAATCACTATATATTAAAATGAAGAATAAAAAGTATAGAGTTTCTAGAGCTACTCTTTACAATACAATTGAATTATTATTAGAATCTTCATTAGTTAGAAGGCATCAATTTGGAAATAACCAAGCTCACTATGAAAAATGTTTTTTCGACAAACAACACGATCATTTAATTATTAGTGACACTGGCGAGGTTATCGAGTTTTGTGATCCAAGGATTGAGACTATTAAGAAAACCATTGAAGAAGTTTTTGATGTTGAAATTGAAAATCACTCATTATATTTCTACGGAAAAAAAATAAATAAAAAATAAAAAAATTTAACAAAATATGAGTGTTGATTTATTACTTGGTTTACAATGGGGAGATGAAGGTAAAGGTAAAATAGTTGATGTTTTAACAACTAAATATGATATAATAGCTAGATTTCAAGGTGGACCAAATGCTGGCCATACACTTGTTTTCAACGGACGTAAACATGTTTTACATACAATTCCCTCTGGCATTTTTCATGAAGATAAAATAAATTTAGTTGGAAATGGAGTAGTTATAGATCCTGTAATTTTTAAAAAAGAATTAGACAAACTAAAAGAAGTTAATGTTGATTATAAAAAATCAATGCTTATTTCAAGGAAAGCACATTTAATATTACCAACTCACAGAATAATTGATGCTGCAAGTGAAAAAGCTAAAGGAAAAAAGAAAATTGGATCAACTTTAAAAGGAATAGGTCCAACATACATGGACAAAACAGGTAGAAATGGAATTAGAGTTGGTGATTTAGAATCAGAAAATTGGTTAGTTAAGTACAGAAATTTAGCTAATAAACATCAAAAAATGGTTGATTTTTATGATGTAGAAATTGAGTACAATCTTGAGGAACTTGAAAAAGAATTTTTTGATTCAATTGAAGTATTAAAAAGCTTAAACTTTACAGATTCTGAAGAATATATTTTTAATGCTCAAAGCAATAGTAAATCGATTTTAGCTGAAGGAGCACAAGGATCACTACTGGATATTGATTTTGGCACTTATCCTTATGTAACTTCATCCAATACTACAGCGGCGGGAGCATGTACAGGCTTAGGTGTAGCTCCAAATGCCATAAAAAAAGTTTATGGTATATTTAAAGCATACACAACCAGAGTTGGCTCTGGGCCATTTCCAACAGAACTATTTGATGAAGATGGTGAAACAATGGGTAGAGTTGGAAAAGAATTTGGAGCGACAACGGGCAGATCTAGAAGATGTGGTTGGTTAGATATTGTGGCACTAAAATATGCATGTCAAATAAACGGAGTAACAGAGCTAATGATGATGAAAGCAGATGTTCTTTCTGGTTTCAAAACAATAAAAGTTTGTACATCATATTTGTATAAAGGAAAAGAGATAAAACATTTTCCATATAATATAGAACAAGAAAATGTAGAACCTATTTATAAAAATTTTAATGGTTGGAAAGAAGATCTAACTCAAAAAGAAAATTTTGAGAGTCTACCAAAAAATCTGATAGAATATATAAATTTTATCGAAAAAGAATTAAATATCCCTATATCTATTGTTTCAGTTGGTCCTGATAGAAAACAAACAATATTTGTATAAATACATACAATATCAAGTTGAAAAAAAAAGTTAACACATACTTATTTATTTCCATACTTTTAATTTCATTATCTAATTTATTTTGTCAAGAAAACACTAGAATTCAAATTGATAGTGCAGGATTTTTTGAAAAAGATGATATAAAATTCACAAAAGCAACCATTTTAACCAGAAATAATAAAAATAAAGTTAAAATATCTCACGATGGCGTTGACATGTGGTGTAACCAAGCTTTTTTCTATGAAAACAGAAATTATATTGAAGCTTACGGAGATGTAATTTTAAAGCAAGGGGATACAATTAATTTAAATTCTCAGTATTTAGAGTATAATGGAGATACAAAAATCGCATTTGCAAGTGGAAAAGTAAAACTAACTGAACCTACCTCAATTTTATTAACTGACTCACTATATTTTGATAGAAATAAACAGGAAGCATTTTACAATAATTATGGCCGAGTAATAAAAGAAAAACAAGATACGATAGATAGTAAAATTGGTAATTACATACTGGAGAATAAAAAATATGAATTTAAAATTAATGTATTACTAAAAAGTCCAAAATATGAAATAAGTACACCCAGGCTAGATTACTATACAGAAAATGGACACGCATATTTTTATGGTGCAACACAAATAAAAAGTGAAGAATCAGATATATATTGTGAATTAGGGTTTTACAATACCAATAACGATACTGGCTACTTTATTAAAGAATCAAAAGTTGATTTCAATAACTCCACTATACTTGCGGATAGTATATATTTTGATAGAAAATTAAATTATGCATCTGCTACAAATAATATTAAAATTATAGATACTATTAATAAAAATATAACAAGAGGTAACTATGCTGAAATCTTTAAAGATAAAGACTCTATGTTTATAACACAACGTGCTATAATTGCATCAAAACAAAATAATGATTCATTATACATTCATAGTGACACAATTTTAATAACTGGAAATGAACAAAACAGGATAATAAGAGCTTTTAAAAACGCAAAAATATTTAAACAAAATTTAAGTGGTAGAGCAGATTCAATTCATTACAATAAATCTAAAGGTTTGGCCCAATTTATAAATATTAATAAAACAAGAGATCTATCATTCAGTAAGTCAAAAAAACCTATCATATTTAATTTCAATAACCAAATCACTGGGGATACTATACTTTTGAAGTTTGAAAAAAATACAAATAAAATTGATTCATTAATAGTTTTTAATAATGCTTTTATTCTTGAAAATGATACTTTAGGTACTGGCTTTAATCAAATTTCTGGAAAATCTTTGCTTGGTAAATTCATTGATGATGAATTAAAAAGTATAGATATTATTAAAAATGCAGAATCTATCTATTATTTAAGAAATGATGAGAATGAATTAATCTCAATTGATAAATCTAAATCTGCAAAATTAAAAATATATTTTAAATTAAATGAAATAGAGAAGATTCAAAAAATTAATCAAATTGACGGTAAAACTTATCCTGAAGATAAATTTACTGATAAACTTAAACTCTTGAAAGGGTTTAATAATAGGCTAAATGAAAAGATATTATCAATAGAAGAACTTTTTAAGCAAAATAAAAACTAGGAATCAAAAAAGAATTTCACAAATATCAAGCACAAGTAACTCCTCATCCTCTAGAAATAGAAGTTGATAGAGCTATAGGCTGTTATATTTACGACACTAATAATAAAAAATATTTAGATTTTATAGCTGGAGTTTCAGCTTGTAGTTTAGGCCATTGCCATCCCAAAGTGATTAAAGCTATAAAAAAACAACTCGATAAATATCTGCACGTTATGGTCTATGGTGAATTCATACTTCAACCTGCTGTAGATTTAACTAGATTATTATCAAAACACTTACCGAAAGGACTAGATTCAACATACCTGACAAATTCTGGAACAGAAGCAATTGAGGGAGCAATAAAATTAGCCAGAAGGTACACAGGTAGAAGAGAAATAATTGGTGCTAATAATGCATATCACGGTAGCACATTAGGAGCTTTAACCTTAATGGGTAAAATAGAAAACAGAAAGCCTTTTGAACCCTTATTACCAGAGGTTAATTTTATCGACTTCAATAATTTAAATGACATCAATAAAATCACCCACAAAACCGCAGGTGTTATTTTAGAAACAATTCAAGGGGCAGCCGGCTTTATAGAACCAGAAAATGATTATTTAAAATTAGTTAGCGATAGATGCAACGAGGTTGGAGCATTACTAATACTAGACGAAATTCAACCTGGAATTGGCCGTACAGGTAAATTATTTGGATTTGAAAACTATAATTGTATCCCAGATATTATAGTCAGTGGTAAAGGGCTAGGTGGTGGTATGCCAATTGGGGCATTTATTAGTTCTAAAAAAATTATGAGTACTATTAGTAATAATCCAAAACTAGGTCATATTACTACTTTTGGAGGTAACCCTGTTATAGCTGCATCTGCATACCAAACATTAAAAATTATAACTGAAACTGATTTAATAAAGAAAACATTAAGTAAAGAAATTATAATTAGAAATAAATTAAAACATCCTCTAATAAAAAAAATCAGAGGAAGAGGGTTAATGTTAGCAATTATTCTTGAAAGTGTAGAAATAGCAGATAGATTAGTTATTAAAGCTAAGAAAAACGGCCTCCTACTATTTTGGTTGTTAATAGAAAAAAGAGCTGTTAGAATTACTCCTCCACTGACTATAACTGAAAAAGATATTTCATTAGGCTGCGATATAATTATTCAACAACTAAACAATATTAGTAGAGATGTTAATTAGTTTATTATAAATAAAATAATTAAAACATCCTATTAATAGTTTAGAGTATTAATTTTGAAGTAATTGGTAAATTAATTTTTTATGGAATTTGAAGAATTCGAGGATAATAAAAACCTTTCTCTTACTAGGTTTGAAAAAATGTTAAAAACAAATAGAATTCTATTTTTTGATTCCAATGAATTTGAAAATATTATTTCATATTACTTAGAAAATGGCAAAATTAACTTAGCTAAAAAAGCTATTAAGTTAGGTTTAGAGCAACATCCAGACTCATCAAATTTAGCTTTATTTGAAATTGAAATTTTCATTTTTGAAAACAAATTAGATAATGCTGAAAAATTACTAGATGATTTGATTTTATCTGAACCTTCAAATGAAGAGATATACATACAAAAAGCCAACATATATTCAAAAAGAAAACTTCACCAAAAGGCAATAGTATGGCTAAATAAAATATTACAATTTAATACAGAAAATGCTGAAGTATATTCTTTAATAGGAATAGAATATCTTTTTATGGAAGATTTTGAAAATGCGAAAAGCAATTTTATAAAATGTTTAAACTATGATGATTCAGACTACAGTGCATTATATAATATTGTTTATTGTTTTGAAATTTTAGAACAAAATAAAAATGCCATAGACTATTTGAACAACTATTTAGATACTAATCCATATTGTGAAGTAGCATGGCATCAACTAGGAAAACAATATTTATTTTTAAAAAACTATTCTAAGGCAATTTCAGCTTTCGACTTTGCTATTATTTCTGATGAATATTTTATAGGAGCATATATAGAAAAAGGTAGAGCTTTAGAGAAAATTAATCAATTTACAGATGCAATAGAAAATTACAAACTAATTATTGCTCTCAAAGACGAGTCAAGTTACCCTCTATTAAGGATGGGGATTTGCAATGATAAGCTAGGTAACTATAAAAAAGCAATACAAAACTACACGGACTGCATTAAGGTTGATCCCCAGCTCAACAAAGCATGGTATTTATTAGCTGATATATATTATAAAAATCAGAAATACAACAATGCTATAATAAGTATAAATAAGGCTTTAGATATAAATTCAGAAAAAGAAGATTACTGGAAATTATATGCTAAAATTAATATAGGACTAAAACTCTATGAAGAAGCTGATATAGGTTTTCAAAAAATTATTGACCTTGGGGAAGCGGATGAAAATATATGGCTAGCAAAATCTGATATACTTATAAAATTAGGAGAATATGATCATGCTATTGACATATTAGAAAAATGTTACGAACTTTTTGAAGATAAATCAATAATATTATATAGGTTTTCAGGCATATATTTTCTACAAAACAAAATAGAAGAAGCTACTATACAACTAAAAAAAGCATTATTAATTAATAAAAAAAACAAATATATTTTCAAAGAGTTATTCAGTGTTATAGCAAAATATAAATACCTAGAGGATATATTAAAATAAACATTAAACAATGCATAATGAAAATTAAATTTTCTAAAAATATTAAATTATATTTTAAAGGAATGGCCATGGGGGTCGCTGATGCATTTCCCGGGATATCTGGAGGAACAATGGCCTTAATTCTAGGGATTTATAAAGAATTAATAAGCTCTATAAGTAATATAAATTTTTCATTATTTAAAACTTTAAAAAGAGACGGTTTAAAAGGGTTTTGGAAAGAATTTAATGGAACTTTTTTAATAATACTCTTTTCTGGAATACTATCTAGCCTAGTTGTTTTTATGAATCTTGCCAGCTTTTTAATCGATAATTTTCCAATTTTAATTTGGTCTTTTTTTCTAGGGCTGGTTTCTGCCAGCATATATATTATACTAAAACCAACTGATTTATTTAATTTCAAAAAGAAAACTAAACATATAATTAAAAACTGGGTTTTATTATTTTTAAGTATATATTTATCCTACTTACTTACAAGTTTATCAGAAATAGATAGCTTAAATGAAAATATAACTTTTATTTTTTTCGCAGGATTCATAGCTAGCTGCGCTATGATTTTACCTGGGATTTCTGGATCATATATTTTAGTAATCCTTGGTTTATACAAAACCATGAGTAAAGCATTAATAAATGTAGAATTAGAAAAAATACTAATCTTTGGCTTTGGAGTCATATTGGGTTTAGCATCATTTAGTAAGATTGTTAAATGGGGATTTGATCGATTTCCAAATAAGATCTTAATTGTAATGACAGGTTTAATAATTGGATCTATTCATAAACTATGGCCTTGGAAATTAGATGAAACCAATATACTTCCCACTAATTATTCTGAGTATAATTACCTAATCGAATCAATTGTTTTATTTATCATTGGTTTTTACTTAATTTTCTTATTAGAAAAAAACAACAAGAATCAAAATATTGAAAAAACCTAAGCAAATTAAAAAAAATTTCATAATATTTATTAATGGGGTTATTATGGGTACTGCTAATAAGATTCCTGGAGTTTCTGGGGGAGTAGTAGCATTAGCATTAAACTTTTACGATGAATTATTAGATTCAATTAAAAATATAAATATTAAAGACCTATTGAAGCTTAAATTTAGATTTGCCTTTAAAAATTCAAATAAATCTTTATTATTATATATCAGTTTAGGCATAATAGTAAGTTATTTTTCTACATCAAAATTATTAGATTTTTTATTAAATAAGTATGAATTATTTGTTTGGAGTATGTTTTTTGGACTAGTAATTGGAACAGTAATTCATTTAAAACACAAAATAAATAATTGGAATAGTAATTCTATCTCATTAATTTTATTAGGTGTGATTATTGGATTAATCATTAGTTATCTTGATCCAATGGCAGAAAATGATAACTTATTTTTTGTTTTCATTTGTGGAGTTTTAAGTATATGTGGAATGATAATTCCTGGTTTATCAGGTTCATTTTTATTAATAATATTAGGAAACTATGTTTTATTGTTAGTGGATAGTGTAAATGTACTATTTGATACTATTTCATCAATCATTATTGGGGATTTAGAGTTTTTACAAAATCCCTATACAATAAGTAGATTAAAAATAATAGCCATATTTACTCTTGGATCTGTAACCGGTTTAGTGTTATTATCAAAAATAATGTCATTACTTTTAACAAAATATAATAATACTATACAATCTTTAATATTTGGCTTTATAATTGGCTCATTAGGTGTATTGTGGCCATGGAAAAGTACAAATCCAGAAAATCTAAACATAACTCGCTTTATTCCAGAAATTAATTCAAGTTTTTTTATAGCAATTTTACACATTTTAATTGGTACTTTTATAGTGCTAATGTTAAGTAAATATGAAAAGTCAAGAACAAAATAAAATATATGGGCTAGTTGGTAGAAACATTGGTTATTCTTTCTCAAAAAAATTTTTTACTAATAAGTTCAAAAAAGAAAAAATAAACTGTGTTTACACTAATTTTGATATACAAAAAATAGAAGAATTTAAAAACATTATTAATGAATTCAACATTCATGGATTAAACGTAACTATTCCTTACAAAGAATCTATAATGGATCAATTAGATTCTATAAATCCTATTGCGAAAGAAATTGGAGCAGTAAACACTATAAAAATTCATAACAATCTTTTAAGTGGCTATAACACAGATTATTTAGGCTTTTATAAGTCAATTAAAGATATTGTAAAACCTAACACAAAAGCTCTTGTTTTGGGTACTGGGGGTGCTTCTAAAGCTATTGCTTATGCCTTAAAATTATTGAAAGTCAAATACGTATTTGTTTCAAGGTTAAAAAAAAATAAAGACAATTTAACTTATGAAGAAATAAATCAAGACATAATTAATAAATATAAATTAATAATTAATTGTACACCTGTTGGAACACACCCTAATACTGAAAAAATTCCTCCGATCCCAATTAATTTAATAAACAATCAACACATAGTGTATGATCTAATATACAATCCAACTAAATCTCTTTTACTTAAAAAGAGTCAGGAAAATGGAGCTATGATAATTAACGGATATCAAATGCTAGAAAATCAAGCTATAGAATCGTGGAAAATTTGGAATTCAAAACCTAAACAGTCTTAGCATCATTCCAGTGCTTTTTAAGTTCACTAGTAGACATTTCATAAATTGGTTTGTCTAATTTATTAGATATCTTTTCTAAATAATTAAATCTATTAATAAATTTAATATTTGTTTTTTCTAAAGCTTTTACTGAATTAATTTTATTATAACTGGCGTAGTTAATTAACGAAAATAATATGTCTCCAAACTCATCTTCCATTAAAGCAATATTAGGTTTAGCTAATTCTACTTTAAACTCCTTAATTTCTTCAATTACTTTATCCAAGACATCGTGTTTATTATCCCATTTAAAACCCATCCCAGATGCTTTCTCTTGGATTCTCATGGCTTTAATTAGAGATGGTAAACTCTTGGGCACACCACTTAATGTTCCTTTATCATTCTCTTTTTTCTTAATAATCTCCCAATTTGCTTTAACCTCTTCAATAGTATTTAACTTAATATCTTTATAAATGTGTGGGTGTCTATTGATTAACTTTTCACAGATACTGTTAATTACATCGTTTATATCAAAATATTTTTTTTCACTTGCAATTTTAGAGTAGAACACTATATGAAGTAATAAATCTCCTAATTCATTTTTTATTTCATTAATATCATTATCTAAAATAGCCTCAGACAATTCATAAGTCTCTTCTATCGTTAAATGCCTGAGAGACTCCATAGTTTGTTCTTTATCCCAAGGACATTCGTTTCTCAACTGGTTCATAATTTCTAATAACCTATTGAAAGAGGTGATTTGTTTATCTTGATTATTCACTTGTTATTTTTTTATAATTTTTTTTATTATCGATTTATTTTCACCTTTAATTGTATATGATATTTTCATTAAATAAATTCCTTTTGAAAACTCATAAGTACTAATTTTTGATCTTGGATTACTAAAATATCTAGAATGAATGAGTTTCCCATTCATGTCAAATATATCTAAAAGGTAATTTGAAACATTCCACTGTGATATTATATTTAAATAGTCTACAGTTGGGTTGGGGAAAACAACAAAATCATTTAAAGTTAAATTTAAAGCTAAGTCATAAGCAGTATATAAATTAGGAATACCATAGCCTAATAGGTAATCAGGACTGTTAAATTGAGAAGATGATTCTCTAATTAAGTTCATTATTTCGTTTGAGGATAATCTTGGATAAGCTTGCATAAAACAAGCAATAGCTCCTGCCATAATTGGAGAGCTAAAAGATGTACCACTATTACTTACAATTTGATCATAAATATTAATTACTTTACTTTGATAACCTTGAGCAACTATATCTGGTTTAACGCTAGGTTGTATATCACTACCTTGAGAACTGAATGATGCATAGATTCCTTCAGAATCTACAGCTCCAATTGACAGCACTCCTTGCGAGTCTGCTGGTGCTATAATTCCATTGGTGGAAGAATTTCCTGCAGAGTTAACTAGTAAAATACCTTTTGAATTTGCAATATTTGCTCCTCTTGTAATAAAAGTAGTATAACCGTCTATATCAAACTGGCTATGACTATAATTTGGATTATCATATCCTTTATATCCTAAAGATGTATTTATTATATCGACTCCTAAACTATCAGCAACCTCTACAGCTTCAACCCAATAACATTCTTCTACAGGGGTTTCAGAAGAAACATCTTCAGTACGAAAAAGGTAAAAAGAAGCATCAGGCGCTGTACCATAATATTCATCTTCCACAAATCCAGCTATGGTACTTAAAACTTTGGTACCATGAGAATTACCTTGATATTCATATATGTTTTCAGTGTCTAAGACAAAGTCATAAGTATACAATATTCCCCCTGAATCCCGTAATCTGGAAAAAGAACTCATTGAATTAACATTTACAAACCCAGCATCAATAACTGCCATATTAATTCCATCTCCGGTAAATTCGTTATCATGTAAAAAATCTAAGTTTAACATCTCAATTTGATTTGTACTTGAGCCGTAATCAATAGATTTTTGAAGTAAAGTATAATCATTAAAAGTCTCTGAATTTTTATTTCTATTTGGATTTAAAGATTTATTAGCAAATATTATATTATTGACAAAGCTTAGATCAGTTAATTCATATAACAAATCTAAATCTGCTACAACATATATACAGTTTAACCATTTAGATTTAGCTAAAATAGAGAGATTATCTATGCTGTCAATAGTCTCTAAATAATTAGTATTAATAGGGACATCTTTATAATCAATAGGTATTCCTTTGGATTGTTTTTTAGAAATTGAAAGTTCAGTTAAAATTAATTCGGGATTATTAATGAAATATTCTACATTCTTTTTGTCTTTAAAATATACCCAAGCATACTCTTGTTGACAAAAAATACTATTGGAATATAAAAAAACGATATAAATGATTATATACCTCATAATACTAAGAAATTACTCCAGAGCCAAGTAATTCCTTATTTAAATACCAGGCCACAAATTGACCTTCAGTAATAGCAGATTGAGGAGTTTCAAATTCTACGTAAAGACCCTTTTGTGTTTTTACTAAAATAGCATTCTGAAGAGATTGTCTATATCTAATTCTAGCTTTAACATTCATTGTTTCTCCATTTTTAATAGTTAGATCAGATCTTAACCAATGTTCATCTGATTTATTAATAAACAAGTTATTTCTAAGTAACCCTGGGTGATCACTTCCTTCTCCTACATAAACTATGTTTTTATCAACATCTGTGTCAATTACAAATAATGGATTTTGATAACCCCCTACTCCTAGTCCTTTTCTTTGGCCTTTTGTGTAATAATATGCACCCTTATGGCTACCAATTAATTTACCATCAGACTCAACATATTCAACAGTAATAGGTGAATTTTCAATATCATTATTTTTTATTTCACTTGGAAAAAATTTAGGACTATTTCTTTTAATTTCTATAATTTTTCCATTTTTAGGTTTTAATTTTTGCTTTAAAAAATCAGGTAATTTCACTTTACCAATAAAACATAATCCTTGGGAATCTTTTTTATTAGCAGTTATTAAATCTAATTCTGAAGCAATTTCTCTAACTTCTTTTTTAGTTAAATCTCCTAACGGAAATAATACTTCAGATAATTGCTTTTGAGATAGTTGACATAGAAAATAAGACTGATCCTTAACAACATCTTTAGCATCTACTAACTTATGTATAGTTTTATTATTAATTGTTTCTGTTTCTTTTTTACAATAATGCCCAGTTGCAACCAAATCAGCACCAATACTTTTAGCTATTTTTAAAAATACATCAAATTTAATTTCTCTGTTACAGAGGATATCTGGGTTGGGAGTTCTACCGTTTTTATATTCATTAAACATGTATTCAATGATTTTTTCATTGTACTCTTTGCTTAAATCAATAGTTTGAAAAGGAATATTTAATTTTTCGGCAACTATCATTGCATCATTACTATCTTCTAACCATGGGCATTCATTAGAGATTGTAACAGTATCATCATGCCAATTTTTCATAAATAAGCCTATAACTTCATATCCCTGCTTTTTTAATAAATAAGCGGCTACACTAGAGTCAACTCCACCAGAAAGCCCTACAACAACTTTTTGCATAAGTTTAATTTACAAATAATACAGCTTTAAAACTGTAAGAAAACATTATTATTTCTTTTGAGAATTTTTTTGCTTTTCAGCCTCTTCCATCAATTCTTTCATTTTCTTTTGAAAACGATTAGGTTTCTTTTGAGGTTTGGCTTTGTTAACTTGTATCTGAGCATGAATCTTTTCTTCATCTAAAATATAATGTTTAATAACTAACATAATAGCAATAGTAATTAAGTTAGATATAAAATAATACAAACTCAATCCACTTGCATAGTTATTAAAGAATACTGCTAAAAAAATTGGTGACGCATAAATCATAATCTTCATCATTTTGGCCATATCGGGCATACCTTCTTGAGCAGGTTGCTGAGATGCCATGTTTTGTCCAGTAGTCATTTTCATATAGAAAAAAATAGCTATTCCAGCTAAAATTGGAAATAGGCTAACATGATCTCCGTACAACGGAATCCTAAACGGTAAATCTAATATATTATCATATGAAGATAAATCATCAGCCCATAGAAAACTTTTTCTTCTTAAGTCAAATGCAGTTGGAAAAAACATAAATAAAGCATAAAAAACAGGAATTTGGATAAGAGCTGGGATACATCCGCTCATTGGGTTAGCTCCAGCTTTATTGTACAGGGCCATAGTCTCTTGCTGCTTTTTCATAGCATTATCTTTGTATTTTAGTGATATTTCAGCTATTTCTGGTTTTAAAATTTTCATCTTAGCCTGCGACAGATAAGATTTATACAAAACAGGTGATAACACTAATCTAACTAAGATTGTCATTATAATAATTGCAATTCCATAAGGAAAATGAGAACTTAAAAAACTAAATAAAGGAATAAAAATTGACTTATTTATATAACCAAAAATACCCCATCCAAATGGAATTGAACTTTCTAAATTTTTATCATAGGATGATAATATTTTACTATCAGTGGGCCCAAAGTATAAATTAAATTTTTCATCAAACTCATTATTAATGTATTTTAGGGGAAAGCTTGCAATATAATTTTTGGTGTAAGTTGTATCAACATCTTGATCAACAACCATATTGATTTGAGATAACTTTACATCATTTAAAGGTTTAGGTGATAATAAAATAGCACTAAAAAAATGCTGTCTGTATGAGAACCAATTTAAATCTGAAATAGTTTCCTCATCATCACCTGTTTGACCTAATTTATCTACTTTATCAGTTTCGTACTCATAAGTTAATCTGGAGTATCTATTTTCATATTCAATACTTTTTGAATTTCTTAGTGATTTATAATCCCAAGTCAAGTCATAATCATCTTGTGTATTAATTACATTACTCAACCCTTTTGAACTAATAGAAAAATCTATCATGTAATCGTCCGGCTTAATTATGTACTTATATTCTAAATATTGATTTTCAGAAACTATTAATTTCATTACAATAACTTTATTTCCATCATTATTGTATTCAGAAGAAGTAAAGTATTGATTTTTGGTATTTACCGATTTATTATTTAATGTTTTAAAGTTTAAATTAAAAACTGAGTTCTTACCATTTATTAAATAAATAGGGTTCTCTAAATGGTTATTAAAACCTTTAAGAAACAGAGAAGAGATAAAACCACCTTTATTATTTATTTCAATAGAAATTAAATCATTTTCAAAATTTATTTTGGTATCCTTAGAAACAACTTCGTTATTGAAGTTGTTTTCAGAACTAACTTTTTTTATTAAACTTTGTTTTAAGTCTACAGGTGTATCAGAGTCATTTTTTTCTTCAACATCAATATATTCTGATTGATCTACTGAAGATGTTTCGACTATAGGTGGTTGTTCTTGAAGGGAAAGCCAAAGTAACATAATAGCTCCCATTAGAAGTAAACCTAATATCGATTTATTATCATTTTTTTCTTCTATCATAATTAATTTAATTTACTATGTGTTAATCCTGCCTTAACAAAAGAAACAAATAATGGATGAGGGTTATTTACTGTACTTTTATATTCAGGGTGAAATTGAACCCCAATAAACCAAGGATGATTATTTAACTCAATAATTTCAACTAAATTTGTCTTTGAATTTATTCCAGATGCAATCAAACCTTTTGATTGAAATTGATCTAAGTAATCGTTATTGAATTCATATCTGTGCCTATGTCTTTCATGAATAATATTAGAATCATATATATTTCTAACATTTGATGAGTTTTTTAATTCACACTCCCAAGACCCTAAACGCATAGTACCACCTTTATTTACAATATTTTTTTGACTTTGCATTAAATCAATTACTGGATGAGCTATATTCTTATTCATTTCAGTAGAATTAGAATCTTTAAGATCTAAAATATTTCTAGCAAATTCAATAACTGCCATTTGCATACCTAAACATATTCCAAAGAAAGGAATATTATTTTTTCTTACATATTCAATTGCTAAAATTTTTCCTTCAATTCCCCTTTCTCCAAATCCAGGTGCAACTAGTACACCATTTAGAGAACTAAGTTTAGAATTAATATTTTCTTTAGTTATATATTCTGAATGAATAGAAACAATTTCAACTTCAACTTCGTTCTCTGAACCAGCGTGAATAAATGATTCTAAAATGGATTTATAAGAATCTTGAAGTTCAACATATTTACCAATTAATCCAATTGTAATTTTATTTTTAGGATTTTTATATCTTTTTAAAAAACCATTCCAAACATCTAAATTTGGCTTTTCACTTTTTAAGTTTAATTTCTTTAATACGACTTTATCTAACCCTTCATCTAACATCAAGTTAGGAACATCATAAATAGTGGATGCATCAATGGATTGAATTACCGATTCTTTATCAACATTACAAAACCTAGCTAATTTATCTTTAATGGTATCTCCGATTTCATGTTCAGTTCTACATACTAAAATATCTGCTTGTACTCCACTTTCCATCAAGGTCTTAACACTATGTTGAGTTGGCTTTGTTTTTAATTCCTTTGCAGCAGATAAATATGGAATTAAAGTTAGATGAATTGCCAATACATTAGATTGGCCTAGATCCCATTTCATTTGTCTTAAAGCCTCAATGTAGGGAAGAGATTCTATATCTCCTACAGTACCTCCAATTTCAGTAATTATAATATCAAAATCTCCTGTATTACCTAAAAATTGTATTCTTTTTTTAATTTCGTCTGTAATGTGAGGAATTACTTGCACTGTTTTACCTAAAAAATCACCTTTTCTTTCCTTTTCAATAACACTCTTATAAATTTTACCTGTAGTAACATTATTTGCTTGTGAAGTAGGAACATTTAAAAATCTTTCATAATGACCTAAATCAAGATCTGTTTCAGCCCCATCATCAGTAACGTAGCATTCACCATGTTCATAAGGATTTAGGGTTCCAGGATCAATATTTATGTATGGGTCTAGTTTTTGAATAGTTACAGAATATCCTTGAGACTGAAGTAATTTTGCTAGGGATGCAGCTATAATTCCCTTACCTAATGATGAAGAGACTCCTCCTGTAACAAATATATATTTAGTAGATGACATGTATGCGTTATAAACGCAAACAAATTTAGGGATTTAGATTGAATTTAAGTCAATTATAGACAAATTATTACTCAACTACTTTTAATTCTAAATTTTCGTACTTAATTATATATGTAGATATATTTCTATAACCTAAATTGTTCTGATTTTTCAAATATTTAAATTTGTTTTCAATATGCTCTGTCTCATAGGAATTTGAACCACTAATATTAGCTTCATCAGAACTTAACCTTAATAAAAGATCTAACATTACATCATACCCACGAATAACATATTTATTAGGCATATAGTTATAAATATTGTTAAAATTATTAATAAAATCAGAGTACAAATTAAAATCTAGTGGCTTATTTATAGAAGGATAATGAAAATTTAAATTTGATAAGTTATAATTTGAAATATTATTTCCTGAAAATGCTTTATTTGAAGAAGTAGTGTACAAAGAAATTTGAACAGAATCATTTACAAAAGAGTTTAATATACTTGTAACATTTGAAACAAATCCTTGATCTTTAGTTTCTAAGAAAACAATATTTTTTCTATCTACAAAAGTTGAATCTAAATCATCTAAAACTAAAGATTTAGTATCTACCCCTAAATCATTAATTGTTGAATAAAATTGAGTTGCATTATTAAACCTCTCTTTAAGTTTATTACTTGTAATTAAATTGTCGGAATCAGAAATAATATATTTTTTATGTAATGTAGTGTCCGACTCTACAAATGAGACTATCCTTTCAAATAAAATATCATCTTCTGTAATTGTATTTATGACATTATTAGCGTAGCTAACTTTACTTAAAGGAGAGACAAGCTTGACAGAATCATTTTCTAACAAATTAGATATGTAATTGAATGCTTTGGTAGTAATAGGCCCAATTATTAAATCATGATTTTTAAGATTATTATTATTATTCACAATTTCATAAATATCAGAATCAGAAGAATTGTTAGTATCAAATACATTCATCTGTACAGGAATACCATAACTAGCAATAGAATCAATCGCAATAGAACTTCCAATATAAAAATCTAACGAGAGATTTAAAAGCTTATCATTAGTTAGTTGACTTTTTGCTATTTGTAAAGAATCAAAATCTATATTATTAAGACCAAAGGGCAACAAAAGAGCAATTTTTTTCTTGCTAAAATCTGTTAAATTTATTGCTTGATCCTTAACTAGATTTTCATTTTCGTCTATAATTTTAGGTAGTTTTAAAATCATACCTACTTGTAAATCACTAGTAATCAGAATAGGGTTTAGAGATTTAATAATTTTTTCTTCAATTCCTAACTTAATTTTTAATCTATAAAAACCTTCTTTCGGCAAAACCTTGTAATAGGCATAATTTTCATCAATAATATTTACATTTTTTAAATCAATATTAGGAACAAGGATTTTTTCAGATACCTTTAAGAAATCTCCAATTTCAGGGTTGATTAATTCCAATTGATCAATAGTGATTCCATACTTATAAGCAATCCTCCATTTACCTTCTTTTGCCTTAACCTCATAATATTTAACCTTATTTAATATTTTGCCAACTTCTGTAGAAACTGTAAAGAGAGGAATTTTAATAGATAATCCTTTTTCAAGTTTATCAGAACTTAAATCATTATACCTTTTAAGTAATCTTACATCTACATCATAAAGTTCAGAAATCTTCTCTAAGGTTTGTTTTCTTTTTACTCTGTGAGAAATAAAATCAATATCATTATCAATTAAATCAACGCTTTTTGGAATTATTACTTCATCTCCAATTTTGAGGTTTTTCACTAAAATATTTGGGTTTAAAACAGAAAAATCAAAATTTGAAATAGATTTATCTAAACAAAAAGAGTCAATCGATTGATTAGTCTGAATAACTTCTTTTTGAAATGTTTGTGAAAAAATATTTGCACAAATAAATAATAGAAGAAAAGAAAGTTTGATTTTATTATACATTTATTCCCATTCAATTGTAGCTGGCGGTTTAGAACTTATGTCATAAACTACCCGATTCACACCTTTAACTCTATTAATAATTTTATTTGAAATTTGCTGAAGAAATTTATAAGGTAAATCAACCCAGTCGGCAGTCATTCCATCAGTGCTTTCTACTGCCCTTAAAGCTACACATTTCTCATATGTTCTTTCATCACCCATAACTCCTACACTATTGACTGGAAGTAACATTGCTCCAGCTTGCCATACTTTATCATATAAGTCCCATTCTTTTAAGCCTTCAATAAAAATATGATCAACTTGCTGTAAAATATGAACTTTTTCCCTTGTAATATCTCCAAGTATTCTAATCCCTAATCCAGGACCAGGAAAAGGGTGTCTGCCAAGTAGTTTAGCATCAATACCTAATGAAGCTCCTACCCTTCTTACTTCATCCTTAAATAACAACTTTAGAGGCTCAACAACACTTAACTTCATAAAATCTGGCAAACCACCAACATTATGATGACTTTTAATGGTAGCTGATGGACCTCCTGTTGCAGAAATACTTTCGATTACATCTGGGTAAATTGTACCTTGAGCTAACCAATTAGCATTAGAGATTTTTTTAGATTCATCATCAAAGGCTTCTATAAAAACTCTACCAATAGTTTTCCTTTTTAATTCGGGATCCTTTATTCCTTGAAGTGCACTATAAAACTCATCTGAGTAATCAATTCCTTTGACGTTTAAGTTCATGCCATGGTATTGATCAAGTACGTCTTGAAATTCATTTTTTCTAAGTAAACCATTATTAACAAAAACACAATTTAAGTTATCACCAATAGCTTTATGTAGCAAAACAGCTGCCACAGTTGAGTCCACTCCACCAGACAGACCTAAAATTACTTTATCATCTCCAATTTTAGATTTTAATGATTCAACTGTCATATCTACAAAGGAGTCTGGTGTCCAATCTTGTTTTAAATTTGAAATGTTTACTAGAAAGTTTTCTAATATTTTTTTACCGTCTGTAGTATGGTATACTTCAGGATGAAATTGCAAAGCATATATACTTTGATCATTAATTTTATAAGCTGCATTTTTTACATCATCTGTACTAGCCAACAAATTGGCATTATTTGGAAGGTCTTTAATTGTATCGCTATGGCTCATCCAAACTTGACTTCCTGTTTTGATTGAATTAAACAACAAATCATCTTGATTAATATAGCTAAGGTTAGCCCTTCCATATTCTCTAATATTAGAGGCTGCAACTAATCCACCAAACTGTTCTGCAATTAATTGGGCACCATAACAAACAGCCAATACTGGGAAATTATTTAATATAAAACTTAAATCGGGTTTTGGAGAATTTTTGTCACGAACAGAAAAAGGACTACCAGATAAAATTACAGAACTGTAATTATTTAATTCTTTAGGAATTTTATTGAAAGGAAAAATCTCACAGTAAATGTTCAATTCTCTTACTCTTCTGGCAATGAGCTGTGTGTACTGAGAACCAAAATCTAAAATTAATACCTTATTTAGCATGTGTAAAAATAGAAATAGATTTTAAATTAATTGAGTAAATCATTAATTTTTTTTATAATTCTATGATTGAGAATTTATTATTTAATGGATGAATGTTATCCTTTAAAATTTTAATAAATTGATCTCCGAACTGACAATAAAATTGAGCAAAATTAACTGACCTTTCCTGTAATGAATTATTTGGAAACAAATCATCTTGAATAGTAGTAATCCTATCTAAATGTGATTTGTGTTTTATTTTATTTGCCTTTAGTAATCGTTTTTCTAAATTTTTTAAGCCTTTAAGTTGTTTTTTTTCTTGAGCATTAACGGCTCCCAAAAAGCTAACATCGGTAAGTTTTGATAATTCTCTAAGTGTATCAAACTGCTGTTCTAAAACATTAATTTGATTATTAAAATTAAACATTTGGTTTGCAAATAATTTAACTTTTTTAGTTAGAAGTTTATCTTGAGATAAAAACAACTCCTCAACTTTAGTATTAATTTTATGTAATTTTTCGAATTGTTTTTTTCTAACTAATAAAACAGAATTCCTATTTAATAAAATCGGAAAATCTAATTTAATTGAATCAAAACAATTCTTAAGCTCTAACCAGTATGATATTTCAGCACCCCCTCCAATGTAACATAGATTTGGAAGAATTGATTCTTGATACAAAGGTCTTAAAAGCACATTGGGAGAAAAGTTTTCAGGATTAATATTCACCTCGTCAATAATTTCACTTTCAGTCCAAGAATACAGCATATCATCAGTTGAGTATCCGTTATTATTGCTAATAATTCTATTTCTGTAATTATTTGATAAATAAAATAAGTTTATCTCACGTGGATTGACCTGAACTTTATAATTATTTTCTTTTAAGAAACTTATAGAATCTTTTGAATTCTTATAAATAAGATTATTAATTAATTCACTTTTTATTGTGGATGAAAATATATTCTTCAGCTCTTTTTCATTGGAGTCTATAATAATTAAATTATAATCTTTAAAAATTTCGTAAACTAGTTTTCTTGTAGCTTCAGATAAATTATTAGAATTTATATATGAGTTCTTAAATAGATTTATAAGTTTTTCTGAATTAATATTTTTTGGTAAAAGTTTTGAAAATATATCTAAAGTAGATTTTAAATTACTAGTTGAAAATTTACCTACCTCCCCTTTTTGATCTGAATTCCAAATAATATTTTCATTATTATAATTAAAACTTCTAATTTCTTCAAAATCATGATCTTCTGACGCCATCCAATAAATTGGAATGAAATTAAAAGCTGGATATTTCTCTTTTAGTTCATCAGTTAAATTAATTGTTGAGATTATTTTATACAAAAAATATAAAGGACCTGTAAACAAACTTAGCTGATGTCCTGTAGTAACTGTGAAAGTATTTATATTTTCTATTGAATCTATAGTCTCTTTTAGATCTTTGGAAATGTTAATATTTGCATATTGCTTTTTTAAAACATTCTTTAAAACTAATCTGTTTTCAGTTTTAAAACTTGCTTTTTTTGAAATTATTTGACTTTTAAAACTTTCAATAGTAGGTCTGTTATTATACAGATTTTTTATGTTTTGAGAATTATCAATATAATCACAAAATAGTGAATTGAAATAATTAGTATCTTTATATGCTATATGCTTATTTGGCATTAAAAATGTATTAGTTAGTAAATATAATATAGTTTGATATTATAATTGCAAAAGTATAATTAATTAGTTTTCTTTATATCAATTAAAACTCCATCCCTAACATCATAAATATGAAAAATATAAATCTATTTTTACTTACTGCTATTCTATCATTTACAACGATATATTCTCAAAATATAAAATCTCCATCTGAATTTTTAGGTTACGAGCTTGGCACTCAGTTTTCAAGACACAATCAAGTAGTTGACTATTTTAAATATGTTAGTTCAAAGTTCTCCACTAAAGTTGTTCTTGAAAAATATGGGGAAACTAATGAGAGAAGACCGTTATACGTCACATACATTTCATCAGAAAACAACATAAAAAACCTAGAAAAAATTAGAAATAATAATCTAAACAATGCTGGGATAGATGGAATTAAAGATGACAACTATGATGGAACTGCTATTGTATGGCTAAGCTATAATGTTCATGGTAATGAGTCTTCAAGTACCGAGGCTGCAATGAAAACATTGTATAAGTTATTAACGGAAAATAGTGAGTGGCTAGAAAACACACTAGTAATTTTAGATCCATGTATTAATCCTGATGGAAGAGATCGATACGCAAATTGGTACAATCAAAATGTGACTTATCCATTAAATACAGATTTAGATGCAAGAGAGCATAACGAACCATGGCCAGGTGGAAGAGCAAATCACTATTTGTTTGATTTAAATCGTGATTGGGCTTGGCTTACTCAAAAGGAATCTAGAGATAGATTAAAAATATATAATAAATGGCTTCCACATATTCATGTAGATTTTCATGAACAAGGAATAGATGAACCATACTATTTTGCACCAGCCGCTGAACCTTTACACGAGCAAATAACTGATTGGCAAAGAGAGTTTCAGATAGAAATTGGAGATAATCATGCAAAATATTTTGATAAAAATGGATGGCTTTACTTTACAAAAGAAACTTTTGATTTATTATACCCAAGTTATGGTGACACATACCCTACTTTTTTAGGTGCAATTGGAATGACTTATGAACAAGCTGGGGGTGGTGACGCTGGATTAGGTGTATTAAACCAAGAAAATGAGGTTGTATCGCTGATAGATCGAATTAATCATCATACAACGACAGGATTATCTACAGTAGAAATATCTTCAATAAATGCAATAAGATTAAATAGTGAGTTTAAAGAATTTTTTAAATCAAATAATAACAGTAAAATTAGTTATGTTTTAAAAGGGAATAAAGATAAAATCAAAAGTTTAACGAACTTATTAGATCAACATGAAATTATTTATGGATATTCTGAAAGTAAAAATCAAGTTAAAGGTTACAATTATTCAGCAAACAAAGAAATTAAAATTGATATAGATAAAAATGATTTAATTGTAAGTGCTAATCAACCAAAAGGGAAGTTAGTAGAAATTCTTTTTGAACAAAAAACTAAATTATCAGATCCGTTGACTTATGACATCACAGCTTGGAGCTTGCCGTATGCTTATGGTCTAGAAGCCTCAGTAATAGATGTTAAAGTTGAAACGGTAAGTAAAACATCAAATTTTAAATTAAATGAAATTAATTCAAATTCTATCGGATATATTTTTGAATGGTCTTCTTTAAAAGATGCGGAATTTCTCTCAAGTTTGTTAACAAATGATTTTAATGTTAGGTATAATGTAAAAGAAATTACAACCAATGGTAAAAAATTTAATCCTGGCTCAATAATATTACTACAAAGAGATCAAAATAAAAAGGATTTTCATTCTTCTGTTATTAAAATTGGTAATTTACACGAAAGAAAAAGTCACGCAATTAATTCAGGTATTTCTGAGAGTGGACCAGACTTAGGCTCATCAGATATAAAATTACTATTAAACAAAAAAGTTGCTACTTTGGCTGGTGATGGTATATCGTCATTAAATTACGGAGCAATTTGGCACTTTTTCGAAAAAACATTAAAATATCCTTTGACTCACTTAAACTATGATACATTTAATCGAGTTGATCTTTCATCAATAGATGTGCTTATTCTTGCGAGTGGATTTTATAGTGCAAACTCTGAATATGACACTAAAATTAAAAATTGGGTTTCAAATGGAGGTAAATTAATTGCCATTGATAGAGCATTAAACAGTTTAACAAGATTAGACATTGGATTAAATAAAAACACAAATGGTATAGAAAATAATATTTCTTTTGTCTCAGATTTTAGTTCTAGAAGTAATCAGGAATCTAACAATAATTACAATCTAGTAAAATATAATGAAAGAAATAGAAGCAGAATCAATCAATCGATTTCTGGTGCAATCTTTAAAATTCATCTAGACAACTCTCACCCTATGGCTTATGGCTATAATGAGAATCATTACTATTCTTTAAAAATTGGAAATAGTTCTTACAGCTTACTTGAAAATGGATACAATATCGGATATTTAAAACAAGATCCTAAACCAACCTCAGGTTTTGCTGGACAAGAAGCTTTAGATAAAATTAGTAATTCTTTAGTTTTTGGTCATCAGAATTATGGAAGGGGGAGTTTTATATATATGGTTGATAACCCATTATTTAGAAGCTTTTGGGAAAACGGAAAACTATTATTGGTAAATTCAATTTTCTTTGTTGAGTAAAAAAAACTGAAATTTTATTTAAAGAAAGAGTCTACAAATTCGTGTTTATTAAAAACCTGTAAATCATCCATTGCTTCACCTACTCCTATATATTTTACTGGTATTTTAAATTCATTACTTATACCAATAACAACTCCTCCTTTGGCTGTACCATCTAGCTTGGTGATTGCTAAGGAATTAACATCAGTGGTATTAATAAACTGTTTGGCTTGTTCAAATGCATTTTGTCCTGTAGACCCGTCAAGAATAAGTAATATTTCTTGTGGTGAATTAGGAATTACTTTTTGCATTACCCTTTTAATCTTAGATAGCTCATTCATCAGGTTAACTTTATTGTGAAGTCTTCCTGCTGTATCTATAATAACAACATCTGCTTTTTGATGTTTTGCGGCAGTTAAAGTATCAAAGGCAACAGAAGCAGGATCACTGCCCATTTCTTGCTTAATTAATTGAACACCTACTCTTTCTGCCCATATTTCTAATTGATCTATAGCTGCAGCTCTAAATGTATCACCAGCTCCTAAAACCACATTTAAACCCTTTGATTTAAACTGATTAGCCAATTTACCAATTGTTGTAGTTTTTCCTACACCATTGACTCCAACTACCATAATTACATATGGGTCATCAGATTTAGGGATCTGAAAATCGTTTGTAGTTAAGTTTTCATTTTCTAAAAGAAGTAAACTAATTTCTTCTTTTAATAATAAGTTAAGTTCATTCAATCCAGCATACTTGTCTTTTGCTACTCTTGACTCAATGCGTTCGATAATTTTCAATGTAGTATTTACTCCCACATCACTAGAAATTAATACCTCTTCTAAGTCATCTAAAAAATCATCATCAATTTTAGATTTACCAACTATAATTTTATTTAACTTGGAAAAGAAAGAACTCTTAGATTTTTCCAAACCTTTGTCAAGAGATTCTTTCTTGGAACTAGAAAAGATATTTTTAAAAAAACCCATAATTAAGTTTATAATCAAACTGAATTGTAAATATAAAAATAAAAGCCGCTTTTAGGTAAAAGCGGCTTTTAAAATTAATGTCTTTATTAGTAAATTATTTTTTGCTTAAAAAATCATTTACTCTATCAGGTGGTAAAATAGTTTCGACAAAAGAATAAGCTCCAGATTTAGGAGATTTAACCATTTTGATAGCTTTTGTTAATCTTTTAGAACCTGTTTGTAACGATGCAACTGATTTTTTTGCCATAATATTATAATTTACTTAATTTCTTTATGAATTGTCATTTTCTTTAAGATAGGATTGAATTTTTTTATTTCAACTCTGTCTGGAGTATTTTTCTTATTTTTTGTAGTAATATACCTAGAAGTTCCTGCCATACCACTTGCTTTATGTTCAGTACATTCTAATATAACCTGTACTCTATTTCCTCTTTTAGCCATCTTTTAGATTATTTTAAAAAACCTTTACTTCTAGCATCTTTTAAAGCTGCAGAAATTCCAATTCTATTTATTGTTTTAAGAGCTGAAGTAGAAATTTTTAATGAAATCCACTTATCTTCCTCAGGAATATAAAAACGTTTTTTAATAAGATTAGCATCAAATTTACGCTTAGTCCTATTAAGGGATTTAGAAACATTGTTTCCAACCATTCCAGTTTTACCTGTTAATTCACAAATTCTAGACATAATCTTATAAATTTATTATAAATATTCTTAATTACGAGGTGCGAATTTACAAATTCTTTAATATATGACAAATATTATATGTCAATTTTTTAATAATTCTTTTAATAGTAGTTCAAAAGATTTATTGACTGACTTTCCAGTTACTCTTTCTCTTGAATTACCAAAGTTAAATTCAAATGAAAAAACCTTTTCTGGAGTTGCAACCCCAATATAAACAGTACCAATTTCTTTATTAGAATCCCCTTTTGTAGGACCTGCATTGCCAGTGGTAGCTAATGAATAATCTGAATTAAACATTTTTTTAACATTTAAAGCCATAGATTCAACTACTTCTTTACTGACAACAGAATATTTATCTATTAGGTCCATTTTAATACCTAAATTATTTACTTTCGAAGTTGTGGAATAACAAACTATACTACCTTTAAAAAAGGAAGAAGCACCAGCTACAGAAACTAAAGAATCAGATATTTTTCCACCTGTAAAACTTTCGGCAAAAGAAATTGTTGAATTATTAGAAATTAATTTATTAGCAATTAATTTCTCAATCGACTCATCTTCCTCATATCCAACAAATATTTCTTTAATCAAGGGTAGTAATTTATTAGCATACAAATTAATATTATTAGTTATTTTTAATAAATCATTTCCTTTTGTTGAAAGCCTTAACTTAACTCTTCCAAGACTTGGTAAATAGGCAAAGCTAATTTCAGTGGGTAAAGATTTTTCCCAATCTTTTATAATCTCAGCTATACTACTCTCGCCCATTCCATAGGTAAGTATTGTCTTGTGAATTATATGAGGTAGATTGCACTCATTCAAAATCTTTGGAACAACACTGGTTTTAATTAATTCTTTCATTTCAAAAGGTACACCAGGTAAAAACACAAAAATTGTATTATTTTTTTTTAACCATAAACCAGGTGCACTCCCTTTAGTATTTAAAAAAACATGAGACTTAGATGGAACTAAAGATTGATCAATATTAACCTGCAACAGTGGTTGTTTTATATATTTTTTCCAAATAAATTTAATATTATCTAATACAATTTGATTGGTCACAAGAGTGTCATCAAAAAACTTAACAATTGTATTTTTAGTGATATCATCATTAGTAGGGCCTAAGCCACCAGTAACTATTACAATATTCGAACGATTAACGGAAGAATTTAAAGTATCTAAAATATCTGATTCTCTGTCCATAATTGAAGATATCCTATTGATAGATAAACCAATTTTATTAAACTCCTTGGCTATAAAAGCTGAGTTTGTATCAATTGTTTGACCAATTAAAATCTCATCTCCAATTGTAATTATTTCTGCTGTCATTATTTTATTTTTAACTTAAAAAACTCTTCATCTTCAATTTTTCCAATTAATTGATCATTAATATTTACTGATCCAACTCCTGCTGGAGTTCCAGTAAATATGACATCTCCAATTTTTAGTGTAAAATATTTAGACACATATGAGATTATCTCATCGATATTCCATAACATTAAAGAAGTATTACCGTTTTGAGCTAAATTTCCATTTACTTCAAGACTGAAAGTCAAATTATTAATGTCCTTAAACTTTGATTTGTCTACCCACTTGCCAATCATAGCAGATCCGTCAAATGCTTTTGATTTTTCCCATGGTAATCCTTTAGATTTTAATTCTGACTGTAAATCTCTAGCAGTGAAGTCTATGCCTAAAGATATTTCATCATAATACTTATGACTAAATTTAGGGTCAATAAATTTTCCTATTTTTTTTATTTTTATCAAAAGTTCAACCTCATGATGAATATCATTGCTAAAAGATGGAATAAAAAAAGGTTGGTTTTTTAAAATAACTGAAGTGTCTGTTTTCAAAAATATAACAGGGTCAGTGGGCCGATTATTTTTCAGCTCCTTAATGTGGTCAGCATAATTTCTTCCAATACAGATTATTTTCATTTAAGACAACTTGTTATTAAGCAATTTTAATTTTATAGACTTTAGTGTATTTTTAGTATAAAGTGGAAAATCTGCATTTAACAGCCAGTTAAAATAACCAGAATCTGTATTTAAAACATCAAGAACTAATTTACCTTTATGCTTGCCAAATGAAAAACATTCTTGATTTTTTTCATTAAAAACTATAAATCCAGCAAGATCAGCAAATTTACTTCTTGAACTGAAATTAGATAAAAAAGGAATGCTATTCTCTAAATCATCATATTTTTCAACTTGTGCTTTTAAAATTTCATAGGTTGCTTTTGTATCTGACTCTGCGCTATGCGCACCAATTAATTCTTTATTACAATAAAACTCATAAGCAGCAGATAAGTTTCTCTTTTCTTTTTTATGAAATATATTTTGAACATCAACACATTTATTGCCTTTTAAGCTAAAATCGATATCAGCTCGGATCATTTCTTCTGCCAATAATGGAATATCAAACCTGTTAGAATTAAATCCTCCTAAATCAGAATCTTTAATTAAAAGATGAATTTCTTTAGCTAAATCTTTAAAAATCGGAGAGTCTTGCACTTTTTCATTAGAAATTCCATGAATTGCTACAACTTCATCAGGAATATTAATCTCGGGGTTTACTAACCAAGTATGTATCTCTTCTTTTCCCGTGGGAAATACTTTTAAAATCGATATTTCAACTATTCTATCTTTAGATATATTTATTCCTGTTGTTTCAAGATCAAAAAAACAAATTGGTTTAGATAGGTTTAATTTCATTAAGTTGAATTTTTTAAATCTCTGTATTAATGTCCCATGCCTCCAAATAGTCTTTAATACATTTTATAAACTGACTACCTAAACCTCCGTTAACAACTCTATGATCATAGGAGTGTGACAAAAACATTTTATTTCTAATACCAATAAAATCGCCTTCAGACGTTTCAATTACTGATGGCATTTTTCTAATTGCTCCTAAAGCCAGAATACCAACTTGGGGTTGATTGATTATAGGTGTACCCATTATACTTCCAAAAACACCAACGTTTGTGACAGTATAAGTTCCATCTTGAACATCGTCAGGGTTTAATTTTCCTGCTCTAGCTCGTTGAGCTAAGTCATTTACCGATTTAGTCATACCAACTAAGTTTAATCGATCAGCAAACTTTATAACTGGTACAATTAAATTTCCATCTGCTAAAGATGTTGCCATTCCTATATTTATATTCTTTTTTATAAAGATATTGTCATTATCTACAGAGATATTCATCATAGGGTAGGTTCTTAAAGCAAAAGAAACCGCTTGCATAAAAATGGGTGTTAATGTAAGTTTTTCACCTTCTCTTTTTTCAAAATCAGATTTAACTTTATTTCTCCAATTCCATACATTAGTAACGTCAACTTCAATAAAAGACTGAACATGGGCAGATGTTTGTAATGAATCAACCATATGCTTAGAAACAAGCTTGCCCATTCTAGACATTTCAATTACACTATCATCAATAAGGTTTGATGATTTTAAACCGGATTGAAAATTAATATTATTATCTAATTTAGTTTCATTCAGTTTAGGTTTAATTAAAGTATTAGATTCTAAAAATTTTAATATATCATCTTTATTGATTCTATTATTTTTACCAGAACCTTTAATATGCTCTAAGTCTTTTAAGTCAATACCTTCTTTTTTCATTATGCTCTTGACTAAAGGAGAAAAGAACCTTTCAGAGTCACTAAATTTTATTGGTGGCTTAGCTTCATTTAAAGTAAAAATAGGAACAGGAGCTGAAATCGATTCCTCATTGGTATTATCAGCTATTTGTGTTACACTTTCTTTTGGATCGCTTATTTTTTCACTAGAATCAGATCCTGATACTTCAATAATTGCAATAGTCTGACCAACCTGAACAATATCATCAACCTCAAAACATTTTTCGATTAAAATTCCTTCGAACTCACATGGAACTTCAGTATCAACTTTATCAGTTGCAATTTCTAAAACAGCTTCATCCATTTCAATCTGATCACCAACATCTTTAAGCCAAGATGTGATCGTTGCTTCAGCAACACTCTCTCCCATTTTTGGCAATTTTAATTCAAATTTTGACATTTAAGATTAGATTTTATATATAAACAAAATTAAGTAAAATTCGTTTAAAAAGGGGGTGAAGGCTGTAATTTATTTTATCCTAAAAATATACAATTTGACCTTTTTTATGCTTAAAGTCACTTCCAATATAAAAGCTTGTATTTGGAACAATAATTCTGAAATTATTAGTTTTTGACAAATGCTCATACTGGTAAATAATTTCAGAAAGCAAAATAGTATTAAGATCAAATACTAATAAAGAATTTTTGATTTTTTTATTTGATAATTGATTTAGACCAATTAATGTAGCTTTGAAATTAAAATCGTTTGTTAAGGATTTAGTTATTAAAAATTTATTTTCATAAATAACATTAGAATCTTGGAAGTTGAATTTAGCTGAAGTCAAAAATAATAACTCTTTAATTAAAATCAAAAACTTAATCAAAATCCACATAACTATCTTAGAAGCTAAAAATTTATTAAAATGTTTCTTGTAAAAAATATACATGGCATTATAAAACCTACTAAAATAAATTAAATTTTTATCGGTACTCTCACCCTTAAAATGAATTATTTTAACATCACCTAAATAATAATTTAAATAACCACTTTTTAAAGCCTTATACGATAAATCTATATCCTCTCCATACATAAAATAATCCTCGTCAAAACCATTAACTTGATTATATATATACTTTTCAGTAAACATGAATGCACCAGCTAATACATCAACATATCCTCTTTCTTCATTTTCTAAGCTTGAATAATAAAACTTAGAAATACCAATTATTTTCATAAATGAACTAAAAAAACTAGGAATAGTTCTTTTACTTTCTTTTAAAAAAATACCCGCTCCATCAATCATATGACATCCAACAAAACCAACTTTTATATCAGATTTATAAAAGTCTAAAATTTCAGTAATAGTATCCTCTTTTAAAACCGTATCTGGATTTAAAATACATACATATTTTCCACTAGCTTTACTTACTCCAATATTATTAGCTTTTGAAAATCCTAAATTTACTTCGTTCTCAACTAGTAATACAAATGGAAATTTATTTTTAATTAAACTACACGAATCATCGGTAGAAGAATTATCTACGACAATAATTTCAAATTTAATATTAGCTTTTAGTAATGATTTTTGCACACTGTAAAGACAAAGTTCAAGAAATGAACTTGAATTATAGCTTACAATAATAACGGATAAAACCAATTTATTTAAATTTTAATTGAACTTTCAAATGGGATTCTATTTGTTATACTTCTTCCTAAAGTAATTTCATCAGCATATTCTAAATCATCACCAACTGAAACGCCTCGAGCAATTGTGGATGTTACGATATCAAATTTATTTATAAGTTTAAAAATGTAAAAATTAGTAGTATCCCCTTCCATTGTAGAACTCAAGGCAAAAATAAGCTCGTTAACTTCACCTGATTTCACTTTATCGACTAAGGAATTTATATTTAAATCATCTGGACCTATACCATCCATTGGAGATATTTTACCACCTAAAACATGATACAAACCTTTAAATGAACTTGTACTTTCAATTGCCATTACATCTCTAATATCCTCAACAACACAAATAATTGAATTGTCTCTTTTTGGATTTGCACATATTTCACAAGTATCAAAATCAGAAATATTATGACAATTATTACAAAATTTAATATTATTTCTCATCAATATTAAAGCTTTAGCTAAGTCTTCTGTTTGAGTCTTTTGCTGTCTTAACATATGTAATGCTAGCCTTAGAGCAGTTCTTTTACCTATACCAGGTAACTGAGAAATTTCATTAACAGCATTTTGAATTAATTTTGAAGAGAATTCCATAAAACAAACTTACAAATTAAATGATTGTATTTATAAATGTTGTATAAATTATATTTTATAATATATAACTTTAAATATGTATTTTGATATATTTACATATATGAGTTCAGGACACATATTAATAGTTATTTCATTGTATTTTGGTGTATTGTTGTTAATCTCTAAATTAACCTCTAAAAATGATAATAATTTAGATTTTTTTAAAGCTGGAAAAAAAGCTCCATGGTATCTTGTAGCTTTTGGGATGGTAGGTGCTTCCCTTTCTGGAGTTACTTTTATTTCAGTTCCGGGATGGATTGAAAGCTCGCAATTTAGTTACTTACAAGTAGTTTTAGGATACTTTGCAGGTTATTTTGTCGTTAGCAAGGTATTACTCCCAGTTTATTACAAATTAAATGTTACATCAATATATGAATATTTAAATACTAGATTTGGTTATACGGCACATAAAACTGGTGCTGTATATTTTTTTATTTCGAGACTTTTAGGGGCTTCATTTAGGTTGTTTTTAGTAGCTATTGTATTGCAACAATTTGTTTTTGACAAATGGGGTATTCCATATTTTGTCACAGTTATTATTTCTGTTTTATTAATTTGGATTTACACAAATAAAGGAGGGATAAAAACGATAATTTGGACAGATAGCTTACAAACTTTATTCATGCTTTTAGCAGTAGGTATTTCAATTTATGAAATATTAAACAGCTTAAATTGGACATTTTTTGATTATATAAACTCGGAGGATTTTGCTAAGTATAACAAAGTTTTTTATTTAGATAATATTTATAGTAGAGAATATTTTTTCAAATCTTTTATTGGTGGAGCTTTTGTAACTATTTGCATGACTGGTTTAGACCAAGATATGATGCAAAAGAACTTAGCATGTAAATCATTAAAAGATGCTCAAAAAAACATGTTGTGGTTCAGTGTTGTTCTAGTAATTGTAACTACTCTATTTATGATTTTAGGTAGTTTGTTATTTATTTACAAAGCAAAAAATGGTATTGAAATACCAATGCTAGACGGGCAATTAAAAACTGATTTGTTATTTCCGGAAATTGCACTCAACGGAGATCTAGGAATCGTACTATCTCTAACATTTATATTAGGTTTAATCGCTGCTGCATACAGTAGTGCCGATAGTGCATTAGCTTCATTAACAACTTCTTATTGTATAGATTTTATCGACTTTGAAAAAAAGACTGAAAAAGAGCAATTAATTTTAAGGAAGAAAGTTCACATTTGGATGAGTTTAATTCTTGTAATAATAATTATATCTTTCAAATACCTTTTGAGCTCTAATGTAATTGATAGCTTGTTAAGGGTAGCTAGCTATACCTATGGACCTCTTCTTGGTTTATTTTCTTTTGGATTATTTACAAAATATAAAATAGATGAACGTAAATTAATTTCAGTAGTTATTTTGGCTCCAATTTTAACGTTTATTATAAGTTATTCTCCTACGCTTTATACCTATTTATTTGTTAATATTGATATTGAATGCAATAATACATTGTGGGAATGCTCAATTAATTATGCAAAAAGTAATTTTTATAACTTTGGATATGAATTACTCCCAATTAATGGAACATTAACATACATTGGATTATATTTAATAAAAACTAAACAAATATGAAATTTAAATTCCTCTCGGTTATATTAATTTTAGTACTTTATGGTTGTGATGTCGACGATCCAGCTCCAATTATTAATCAACCACCAGTGTCTTTGACAGAAAATATTGAGGTTTATAACCCTGACTTAATTAGCAATGACTATATATTAGCTGTTGAAAATTCGTCAACCACGTCATATCTTTTGAACAAAGAAGGAGATAAAATATTTACATGGAATTTTACAAACACAACTGGAAATGACTTAGAACTTTTAAATGACGGTAGTATTATTGGGTTATTTAAAGATGAAAACCCATCGATAGATTTTGGAGGATTTGGTGGCACTGCGAAAATTATTAACAACAGTGGTATTACAATTTGGGAATATACAGTTAGCGATAACAATAGTATAGCTCACCACGATGTGGAAATTTTGCCAAATGGAAATGTTCTTATGATCGTTTGGGAAAGAATTCAAAATCAAATTGCAGTTGAAAATGGAGTCGATTTTGAAAACGATATTTTTATTGAAAAAATAATTGAAATTAACAGATCTTCAAATACAGTTGTATGGGAATGGAATAGTTGGAATCATATTATCCAAGATAAGTTTGAAAGCCTACCTAACTATGGTGATATTAATGAAAACCCAAATAAAATTAATATTAATTATACAGTTGATAATCCACCTGGTGGGAATTTTTTTATTAATGGAGATATAATGCATGCCAATGGACTTGATTATGATGAAAGTAATGATTTAATTTACTTGAGTGTTAACTACTATGATGAAGTTTGGGTAATAGACCATAGTACAACTTTGGATGAATCTAATTCATCTAGTGGAGGTAATTATGATAAAGGCGGAGATTTAATTTATCGTTTTGGAAATCCTAATACTTACAACAGCTTGGGAGATAAAATATTTGATAAACAACACTTTCCTAACTTATTGGAAGATGGTGAAGTTGGTGAGGGAAATATTTTAATTTATGCTAACGGACTTGCTGATCAACAATCAACTATATATGAGCTAGAAATGCCAACAAATTTTGATTTATTACCAAATTCTAATAATGAGCCAAACATTGTATGGAGCTTTACTGATGAAAACCTTTATGCTAATAAACTTTGCGGAGCAATCAGGTTATCAAATGGTAACACTTTAATTACCGAATCAGATTATGGGTTTTGGGAAGTCACGATGGATGGAGAAGTTGTTTGGAAATATAAAAAAGATGAACAAACAGATTTTTTTTGGAGATCTTACCATTACGAGCCTACTAGTGATGCTATTTCTAATCTGGGTTTTTAAATCACAAATAGTAATAAACATTTTAGCTTTAATAAATTCTAATAATAAATGTCAGTTTGTCAGTTTAAATGCTTTGGCATTCTTATTGAATATTAATTTTAAACACATAAATAATTAAAAAATGAAAAAAGGTAATATTAATGTTTCTGTTGAAAACATATTTCCATTAATTAAAAAATTTCTTTACAGTGATCACGAAATATTTTTAAGAGAGCTAATAAGTAATGCTACTGATGCAACATTAAAATTAAAACATCTTTCATCTGTAGGTAAAGAAAAGATTAAATACGGAGATCCAATTATTGAAGTTAAAATTGACAAAAAAGGCAAGAAATTACACATTATTGATCAAGGTTTGGGGATGTCCGCAGATGAAATTGAAAAATACATAAATCAAGTTGCATTTTCTGGTGCTGAAGAATTTTTAGAAAAATATAAAGACTCAGCTAAAGATTCAGGAATTATAGGGCACTTTGGATTAGGATTTTACTCAGCTTTTATGGTTTCTAGTAAAGTAGAAATTATTTCAAAATCTTACAGAGGAGATGATGCTGCTCACTGGTCTTGTGATGGATCACCAAATTTTACATTAAAAAAATCCAACAAAAAAGAAAGAGGAACTGAAATAATTCTTCACATTGATAAAGATTCAAAAGAATTTTTAGAAGATTCTAAAGTGACTGAACTATTAACTAAATATAATAAGTTCATGCCTATACCAATTAAATTTGGAACTAAAGAAGAAGATTTACCACTTCCTGAAAATGCTGAAAAAGACGCAGTTGCAGAAAAAGTAACTGTTGATAATATCATCAACAATCCTAATCCGGCTTGGACTAAACAGCCTAAAGATTTAGAAGATCAAGATTACAAAAGCTTTTACAAAGAGTTGTATCCTATGCAATTCGAAGACCCTTTATTTAATATTCATCTAAATGTTGATTACCCTTTTAACTTAACAGGTATTCTATACTTTCCAAAAATAAATAATGATCTAAATATACAAAAAGACAGAATTCAGCTTTACCAAAATCAAGTGTTTGTGACTGATAACGTGGAAGGAATTGTTCCTGAGTTTTTAACTATGTTAAGAGGAGTTATTGACTCACCTGATATTCCTTTAAATGTTTCAAGATCTTATTTACAAGCTGATGGGGCAGTTAAAAAAATATCTTCTTACATAAGCAGAAAAGTTGCAGATAAACTTAATTCGTTATTTAAAAACAGTAGAGAAGATTTTGAAAAAAAATGGAATGATATTAAGATTGTGATTGAATATGGAATGTTGAGTGATGAAAAGTTTTTTGATAAAGCTGACAAATTTGCCTTATATCCTTCAGTTGATGATAAATATTTTACTTTTTCTGAATTGACAGATAAAATAAAGGACAGTCAAACAGATAAAGATGATAAATTAGTTGTTTTATATGCTTCTAATAAAGTTGATCAACACAGTTATATCGAAACAGCTAAAAGGAAAGGTTATGAAGTTTTACTTTTAGATTCTCCTATTATTGGGCATTTAATTCAAAAACTAGAAGGTTCAAAAGAAAAGATTTCGTTTGTAAGAGTAGACTCTGATCACATTGATAATCTCATTAAAAAAGATGATACAAAAATTTCCAAATTATCTGATGATGAGAAAAAGAAATTAGAAGATATTTTAAAAGAAGAAATCCCTTCTGAGAAATTTACTGTACAACTTGAAAGTATGGACAGTGAAGCAGATCCTTTTATTATTACTCAACCAGAGTTTATGAGAAGAATGAAAGAAATGCAACAAACAGGAGGTGGAGGTGGAATGTTTGGCATGGGTAATATGCCTGAAATGTTTAACCTTACTGTCAACACAAATTCAGAACTAGTTGGGCAGATTCTTGGAACTAAGACTAAGAAAAAACAATCCAGACTAATTAGTCAAAGTTTAGATTTAGCAAAATTATCTCATGGCCTTTTAAAAGGTGAAGAGTTAACTAACTTTATCAAAAGAAGCTATGATATAATTAAATAAGATTAAAATTTTATTGTAAAAAAACCGTTATCAGTTTGATAACGGTTTTTTTATATAATTTTTAACTATTATTAGTGATATATTATTTTATATTTACCCTTAGAATAATTTAATCTATTGGACTAATTACAAACTTGACTAAATGAGTTATTTAAAGAATATAAAACTATTTATACTATTAATATTATTTATATTTTCAACTAAATCGTTTTCTCAATTTAGTAAGACACATTACATTCCTCCTGTAGCATCTACCGGCAATGGACCAGCAGATCCATTAGACCAATATTTATATGTTTCCACCCCAAATGAGATCCCTTTTAATGTTACTATCACCCCAATTGGAGGAACTTCCACCACCTTCAGTATATCAAATAGTAGTCCATACGAATATTCTATTGGCAATAACGCCAATACTAATTTAATAGCATTAACAGCCAACGCAGTTGATAAATTCACAGATAAAGGATTTATTGTTGAAGCTGAAGATTTAGTTTATGTTTCTGCAAGAATGTTTAGTGGAGGTTATTATCAAGCAGGAAGTCTTGTTAGTAAAGGGCTTGCGGGACTTGGTAAAACCTTTAGAATCGGTACTTTTGAAAATGAAGGTAACTTAGGTAATTCTCAATCTAATTACATCAATTTTGTTAGTGTTTTAGCTACCCAAGATAATACAACAGTTAATTTTTCAGAATTTGGACAAGGAGTAACTATACTTAATAATACTCCAACCAATGATATATTACTAAATTCTGGAGAGAGTTACGTCATCGCTATATCTCCTTATGCTAATACTGCAAATGCTACAGGTTTAATTGGAGTACTGGTAGAATCTGATAAACTAATAGCTGTTAATTCAGGATCTTTAACTGGACATAACTCCAATATTGACACAGATGGAGGTGGACAAGATATAGGAATTGATCAAATTGTTCCAGTTGAAAGAATTGGATCTGAGTATATTTTTGTTAGAGGTGTTGGTCCTGACGAAGTAGAAAGACCATTGATTGTTGCTCATGAAGATAATACAGAAGTTTATGTCAATGGAGATCTTTATACAACATTAGGTTTTGCTGGTGAATATGTATCAATAGAATCTATTAACTATGGATCAAGCTATACAATTGATGAGTATTCTGGTTTTGGAAATGTTAACAACGATGGATATCCAGAAAATAACAATGGAATCCCTATTGATCCTGATGCAAACTTAGATGACCAGCCAGCTACAAACGAATCTAGCAATATGTACGTAAGTACTTCAAAGCCTGTATTTGCATATCAAGCATTTGGAGGCTTAAGACCTGGTTCTCAAGGAAGTTTTGGAATAACTGGTGGAGTAGCAAATGTTGGACTTTTTTTTGTCCCTCCTATTAATTGTCAGACTCCTAAGAGTGTTAATAATATTCCTGCAATAAATGAAATTGGAGGTGAGCTCTTTAGTGGAGTAATGACGATTGTTACAGAAACAAATTCAACAGTACTAATAAATGGGGAAGATATATCTAACTTCAATTCTACAGCTCAGTTAGTTACTGCAAATCCACAATTCGAAACTTATACAATTGAGGGGTTAACAGGAAATGTATCAGTTGAATCTACAAATCAAGTATATGTAGCTTCATTTGGAGCATATGAATATGCTTCATTTGGAGGGTATTACTCTGGATTTGCGTACCAACCTGAAATAGTACTTGATGAAATCGATATTGAAAATGAGGGTTGTATTCCTAATTTAGAATTAAAATTAAATAGTATTTCAACATTTGATGAGTACCAATGGTATTTTAATGGCCAAATAATTGATGGTGCTATTGGAAATAGTTTTACTCCAACTGAAGCTGGCTTTTATCAAATTTCCGGTGCAGTGGATGATTGTCCTGGTTTATTATTATCTGATAATATTCCAGTTAGCGCATGTCCCCCAGATACAGATTCCGATGGAGTAAATGACAACATAGATATAGATATTGACAATGATGGAATATTAAATTGTGAGGAATCTCTTGGAGATAAAAATATAGATTTTTCTGGTGATATAGATGGAACAATTGGCAATGACGGTGAAAATCTAGCAACTGTTAGTTGGGAACTAACTAGTTCACCAAATGCATTACCTGATGTGTTGATTTGGGACGGCAACAATATTGGTGATTTTTCATCACTTGCACCTACTGTTTATGAGGATTTAAATGAAGAAGGTATATCAGTTGAATATGAAGGATTTAATACAGCCAATATTTCATTTAGTTCTGAGGTTAGTTTGAGTATTGAGCAAAGTGACTTTCAAAGTGCCTTTTGGACATCAGATCTTGATAATGAAGAATCTTTTAAATTTAATGTTCCCCCTTCTAAATCAATTACAATTTTAAATCCAGATAATCAAATATTGATTGATACTAATTTTGATGGAATTTATGAATCTGGTATTACCTCATTCTCTAATTTTGAAATTCGTTTCAAGTTAAACGGAACTAATTTAAATACTGCTGACGCAACGTACAAACTTTACACGCACCTTACTAATTCAATTGAATTCACTCATTTTAACTCAGGGCAAATAGAAAATGCAGCCTCATTTAAAATGATTGCAACTTGCTTTCCTACAGATTCTGACAATGATGGGATTGTTGATTCTAGTGATGTTGATAGCGATAATGATGGGATTTTAGATATTGTAGAATATAATGGAGTTTTATACCAACCACTTTCTAATATTGACGAAAATCAAGATGGTTATGATGATATTTTTAGTGGTGTATCTCCATTAGATTTTGACGAAGATGGAGTTCAAGATTATTTAGATCTTGATTCTGATAATGATGGAATATATGATTTACAGGAAGCTGTAACTGATGCTTTGGACGCTAACTTAGATGGAATTATAGATGGTGTAAATTTTGGAAGTAATGGACTCTCTGATGATTTAGAAAATTCTATTGATAGCGGAGTGATAAATTACTCACTTTCAAATGTTGATGAAGATGAAAACTATAATTATATTGATTTAGATTCAGA
>ERZ807291.383-NODE-383-length-74991-cov-77.164087_pt1 | contig 74991 bp, 69 predicted proteins | sample MGYA00521257_ERZ807291 | MGnify/ENA primary metagenome ERZ807291 (study PRJEB31413, sample SAMN03169783) | marine metagenome | biome: Marine; feature: Water; material: Subsurface seawater | place: North Sea | collected 2011-04-28 | depth 1 m m ... | reverse complement strand
TTATTCACCATTTGAGAACTTAATTCCTTTAAAGAGCAATAGATTTCATCAACAGAATTATCAAGTATGAAATCAAAACTATCCTCTATGTTTCCTAATTTATTTATTAAACTCTTATTAGAAAACAGTCCTAAATACTGGTACCCTAAGCTTTTATTTTGATTAAATAGTTCAATGATTTTTTTAGATGAATCATCTATTCCTATCACAATAACTTTTCTGTAATTTCTTCCAAGATTCCGATACCACTTTAGTAATATAAAAGAGACTACCTTTGAGAAAAAGGTAGAGATAAGTATTGATGATAGTATTAAAAATTGATTGTTAATAATTGATCCTTCTTTAAAAATTCCAAAAAAAGCAAAAAACCCAAGAATAAAAATAAAAAAATGTCTGAAGGTCAAGGTTAGTATCCTTAGAAACTTTGTAAATCTTAAGACCTTATAATAATTTGTTAAAAATGAAGATAGCGTCCAAAAAGAGATAATGTAGATTATAAATGATGGATTATAAAATTCTGGATCTGATACAAAATAAAGTATCATAAAGATTGACAAACAATCAATAAGTAGTTGGATTGGAATTATGAGGAAAGAATATCTGTGTTTCACTAAAAAGAATCTAAAAAACAAATATAAGTTGTTTTACTTTTTATTTTTTAAAATCCTTATCTAATTTGGTTTAAGGTCTAAATAAGTAGTAATTTTTTCTGTAAAATTTTTAATAAAATTAGTCTCTGTAAAATTTTTAGCGTGGTTTCTAATCCAGTTAGGATCAAACTTATTTTCTATGTTTTCAAAATAATTAATCGCTTCATTAATAGCATTAATAGTTTGTTCGTGAAAAAATAAACCAGAAGATTTTTCTATATTTTCTTTATTTTCTAGAACTGTTTCCAATGCTCCTCCTTTAGAAAAAGCTATTACTGGTATTCCGTAGGTCATAACCTCAAGTGGGATCATTCCAAAATCTTCCTCCCCCGGAAATAATAATGCTTTTGATTTAAGAATAATTGCCTCAACATCTACCCAATTAGGACAGCTTACAAATTGAATGTTTTTATTAGCAACTTGTGTTAACTTTTCTTTCTCAGAGCCTTCTCCAATTATTATTAATGACTTCCCACTTTGATTAAAAGAATTTACTAAAAGGTCTATTTTTTTATACGGAGTCAATGCACCAAAACTCAAATAATATTCTTTAGTACTTTCTTTAAGTTTTTTATTAAAAAGAAAGTCTGCTATTGGAGGATATACTATTTCTGACTTTCTATTATAATATTTTTGAACTCTTTTTGCAACATTAATTGAATTAGCAATATATAAATCTACATTGTCTACAGTGGATGTATCCCATATTCTAAGCTGATTAAATAAAAAGCGAATGATCGGTCTTAAAAAATAGTTTGTTGTATTTATATAAGTTTCTCCATGACTCCATGCATATCTCATTGGAGAATGAATATAACAAATATGAGGTGTTTTATTTTTAATAAAAATCCCTTTTGCCGGACCCGATTCAGATGAAATAATTAGATCATAATTTTCTTTTAATTTTAAAGATTTAATGCCGATTGGATATAAGGGAAAGGCTTTTTGATAGTATTTTCTTAAAAAAGGAGTATTTAAAATTGAGGTATAGATATTATGATTTTTTAGAGAGTCCCCATATTTATTTTTATCATAAAATAGTGTGTAAATATCTGCACTAGGATATAGTTTTAAAATAGATTCTACTACTTTCTCACCTCCTCTTCTTGTTATAAACCAATAATGAACAATTGCAACTCTCATTTTTTTAAAATTTAAATTTCTAGCACAAATATTTTTATAAATTTACCTAGTGTGAAAATAATACTTTGAAGAGAAATAAATTATTACTTGTCAATTATTATTATAATTTGAATAGTTGAGCTATTTTTGATTTAATAAATTCATCATTTTTAATATGATTGTCATAAATGCTCGATTTCTTACTCAGCAAATAACTGGAGTTCAAAGGTATGCAATTGAAATTTGTGAACATCTCCCAAAATATATTAAAGAACAAGAAGTTATCCTTATAGCTCCGAAAGGTGATTTATTAAATGAGAAAAAAATAAATAACCATAGAATAGTAAAATTTGGAAAATTAAAAGGGCAATTGTGGGAACAAATAGATTTACTTAATTTTTTAAAAAACAATAATAACCCTATTCTTATCAATTTTGGAGGAATCGGTCCAATATGGTACAAAAACAAAATTTCATATATTCATGATTTAGCCTTCAAATATTTTCCTGAAACTTTTACATACCTTTTTCAAAAGACTTACAATATTTTTGTGCCTATATCAGCAAAAAATTCACTTAAAGTTGTTACTGTGAGTAATTACGTTAAAAAAGATATTGAACATCATTATAAAATTAAAGATATTCATGTGATTAATGCTGCTCAAAATAATCATTTCAAAAATTTAAGTTTAAAAAGAGAGAAAATAATTTTAGCTGTTTCATCAATTGATCCAAGAAAAAATTTTAATAGAGTAATTAAAGCTTTTGAAAAGTTAGACACTGATTATAAACTCTATTTTGTTGGAGCAAAAATGAAATCTTTTTCTGACATTAAGATTGCCGAAAAATCTCTTCATAAGAATGTATTTTTTACAGGATATTTGAACGATAATGATTTAATAAATCTTTACAATAGAGCTTCTGTTTTTATTTACGCCTCTTTATTTGAAGGATTTGGGATGCCTCCACTTGAAGCTCAGGCCTGTGGTTGCCCATGTATTGTTTCTGATCAATCTTCTTTACCTGAAATATATCTTGACTCTGTTGAGTATTGCAATCCCACATCAATAAAAAGTATTACAAGAAAACTTAATTATCTTATTAATAATAATGATAGAAGAACTGAATTGATTAATAAAGGTTACGAAAATATCACTCGGTTTGGTTGGAGTTTGTCTGCAAAAAAATTAGCTTCTTTGGTAGAAGGTGAAATATTATAAGTTACTTTTTAATTTTATTAAAAAATAATAAACTTATTAAAAAGCAGTAAAAAAATAATCCATCTGACCTTTCCAATAAGTTTTCTGATAGAAATACAAAAAAAGTTATACTTGAAATAAAAAATAGAATATAATTTTTATTTTTTAAAGCTTTACAAAAAGAAATAATAATTAATAAAATAAATGATAGCAATCCAAAAAAACCTGATGCTATCCAAAAAAAAGCAAACTGATTATGTGAGTTGTAAGTGTGCCAGGTATAAATTTTCGCTCCTATGATTTCTTTATAGCAAGTATTTAATTCATCTTGAATATCTCCAATGCCAACTCCAAGAAAAGATTTTTCTTTAATTAGTTTTAAATCACAAAAATATATTCCATTTCTAACATTTGAAGAATTATACTCAGATGGGTTAGATGATTTTTCAAGTAGGGATGTACCTGTTTGATAATACTCGTTGATTCTTACAGAAATAGGATTTTTAAAAGATAATAACGATAACAAAAGAAATATTGGTAGGCTGATTAATAATAATTTATTCCTTGAGGAAATTTTAAAAAAAAGGAATACAGTTAAAATCAATGAAATAATAAGAGCAAAAAAAGGCATCCGTGCAGAAATAATAAAAAGCCATGAAAACAAGAACATAATTAAAACTAGACTAACAATTTTAAAAATTTTATTTTTTGAATGAAAACTTTTTAATCCAAGATAAAATATTGAAAACCCAACCCATAATCCTTGGTATGTTGAATGTGTATTTGAAATTTTTATAATAAAATTTCTAAATCTTCTCAACTTAATTTGTTCTAATTTTTCATTTGTTATTTCATTTAAACTGTTAAATCCGTTAGCTTTTATTTCTGATAATGATAGAGTAGATGAAACAAAGTCAAAATTGAAAAATATTATAATGATTTGATAAAAAACTAAAATCAAAACTGAGATTAAAAAAAAGTCTAAAATTTGATAAACATACTTTTTTGAGAAAAAATCTCTATTCAAATAAAAAATTAATGGGAAAATTATAAATGAAAGCATTTTTATTAATTTACCCAAACCATATTCAACATTGGTAGAATAAAAAATAGAAATTGTTATAAATAAATAAGGTAATAGAAAATATATGATTTCTGAATCTAATTTATCTGTTTTTCTTTCTAAGAAAAACAAATAAATCCCTAAACAACTCCAAATAATAGTAAAAACACTTCTCATTCCAAAACTTAAAATGGGGAAGCATCCTAGTAAAATAGTTAAAAATAAAAATATTTTATTTAATTGTATAGATTTTATTTTTACCATTATTAACCTATTAATCTTCTTTTATTTTTATAAACAACATTGGAAAAAGAACTAAAAAAACAATACTTTGAGTGAGATTCACAAGAAATCCTGATAGAAAAAAAGCCGTCAAAATAAATAAAAATCTATTATTTTTTTTACTTTTTTCATAAATGTATAAAATTGAAATAATAACACCTATTAACCCGGAAGATATTATCATCAATAGCCAATAGCTATCTAATGTTTCTACAAAACCACTTCCTCTTGCTCCACCTCCAACATTTCCTATTTCACCACCATAAAATATATTATAATTTACACTAATTTGATTTTCCCATAAATAAAATCTCTTAAATAAGGAGGCTGTAGAAAAAACATCATATTTTGCTAGATATACGGACAAAAAAATTACTATTGGAACAGCTACTTTCAAAATTAATATCAACTTTCTGAGATTCTTCTTTTTAGAGAAAAATTTAAAAAATTCATATACTATTAAAATTAAATAAGCACTTCTTACGAAAGAAAAAATCAAGGGAAATAAAGCAATATATTTTTTCTTTTTAAATTTAGAATATTGATCCATTAATAAATATGATAACACACTAAAATAACCCACTGACCCAGCATTACCAACTAAGGCAGGTGATCTCCAAAAATTATAGAAATTTGATATTTTAAATTTATATTCTGGATCTATACCCCAAACATATCTGCCTGTTATCATTTTCATATATTTTTCTGGTCCAAGGATAAAAGTCAAAATGATGAAAATTGAATTTAATATCAATAAATAAAATAGAAGGTTTAAAATATTACTCCATTTTTTTTCACTGATTTCCAATTGGCTAAAAATAAATATCATTATGAATAGAACATATATCTCTCTAAATACAATGTAAAGTGATTCAATATTTCTGATATTAAATAATAGTGTGAAAAACAATAACGAGAAATATCCAAAAAAAAGAATGTCTAATAAAGTAATTTTAATCCTTTTTGAAGCTTTGATTAAGAATAATATTATTATTGTAAGAAAAGAGAAGGGATGAAAAAATTTTTTTATTTCCCAATTCCCAAGATAATCAAATACTAAAAAAGTAAGTACACCTTGAGTTGCCAATATTTGAATTAAAATCGACCAATAAAATAGTTTATTTAATTTAACTCTCATAAACTATTCTTTGAGTATTTCATTAAAAACCTCTAAATACTGATCAACAGTTTTTTCAATATCAAACTTATCTAGTAAAGATTTTTGAAAATTAAATTCTCCTAAAAAATCTTTATTTAAAATAATCTTTTTTATCAAATCAGTTAAGCTATCTTCTTTAGGATGAAAAATAAAGTTTTTATTTTTTGATAAAAGCTCTTTAATCCCCCCCATATTACTCGCTATGACAGGTTTTTTATTTATTATTGATTCTAAAACTACTCTCCCAAATGGTTCATTCCACAAAGAGGGTACCACCAAAACATCAATCATTTCAAAAAAACTGGCACTATCAATATATCCAACATACTCTATTCGAACTGAGTTATTGATTTCTTGTAAATATTCTAAATAATTTTTATTTATTTTTCCTGCTATAATTAGTCTCCATGAAAGGTTCTCTAATTTAGAAAAACTTTTAAGCAATAACTCAATACCTTTTGATTTTTTTATTTGGCCAATAAAACCAAAAGTGTTGGTTTGTGTGTGTGGTTGAATTTTTAATTTATTTATGTAAAATCCGTTATAAATCAACCTATTCTTAACTTCTTTAAAGTAATCATTATTAATATGATCTTTTATAATATAATCACTAATACCAATCAAATAATTAACTTTTGAAGAATCCATTTTCTTTGGTATAGAAAGTAATTTACAATCTAAACAAGATTTACTGCAGTTAGAATTATTTTTGAATTTTGACGTCTTAGGACATTGTAAATAATAATCTCTTAGAACGTGAACAATCTTAATATTTAAATTAGAGGCTAAAGACCATAATTTTGTTGAGAAACCGCTAATATTATTAGTTAACAAAATATTAGGCTTATAATTGAGAAATAATTGCTTCAAAAAATCATCATATTTTTTGTTATTTGAATCATTTATGTGCCATTTTAATTTTTTAAATAATCCGCGATTAATATCGTCATATGGCCAATAACTATTTTTAATCTTTATCTGATAAATAATAATCCCATTTAGCTCATACGTTAAATCTTCTTTACCAAGACAAATTACTATTACATCATTTCCTTTAAAATAAAGTTTTTCAGCTAAAATTTGGACAGATTTTTCAGCTCCTCCTACTTTATTTGGTGCATATAATGTATTTACAATAGCTATCTTCATTAAAATCTCATAAAATTATTTGTATTGGCATGACGAACTGCTTTTTTAAAAACTTTGAAGTTTTTATTTCCAAAACAAAAACAAAATAACAAACAAGTAAAAGCTAGTTTATTTAGGTTATAAATTAGTTTATTATCAATTAAATTATTTTTTTCAAACATCATTCGATTTCTTACACTATAATAAACTCTTAATGAAGGGGCTTTTTTTATTTTTATAAAAGTATTATTCGTTTTATTGATTAGATTCCAAGAAGAATCAATATCATCTATTACACTATTTAAAACTAAATAAATCTTCTTATTTGATTTTGTTATTCTGTAACTCCAATCGTGATCATCAGAATATAAAAAATAATCTTCATTTGGATATCCTATTTCGTCTAAAATAGATTTATGAAAAAACATACCTCCATAAGGTGCATAGGCAATTTCACCAACTTGATTTAAATTAGAAATATATTTTTTTTTTGAAAAAAAATTCTCTGCTTTTAATTTTAAGTGAAAACCAGAAAAACTATTATTTAAGCCTAAAACTAAATTTGGATTATTCTCTATAATTGCCTGTCTATATTGAAGTCTGTCCGGTCTATAAGATAACAGAGCTTTTACATCATTTGACTTTTTATTCCAATATTCCTTTAATTTTTCTAATGATTTTTTTCTAGGCTTATTATCATCATCCAATAACCATATATAATCACCTAAATTTCTAATTTTTACTTCTTTTAATCCTTGTTTATAACCTTTGGCTGAACCTAAATTAGAGGAATTCCATATTACAAAAGTTTTATTTTTATGGGTTTTCGAATACTTTTCTAGTTGAATCTTACTGTTTTTATGGGAATTGTTATCTATAATAATTATGTTAGAAACACCTTCTTCAAAACAAGAGTCTAAAACCTGTTTAAGTAGGTGAAATCTATCAGAATAAGTGACAATTATAGCCGTTATTTTCATCATGTATAATTATTTTTAGTATTTATTACCCCTTACTAAATAGACCTACAGGAATTGTTAAAACTCCTGTTCTTTGTTTTGCTATAACGACTCTAATAATATTTTCCCCAATAATTGTTCCTGCAGTGGCAATTGCAGCTCCCACTTCATTATATTTAGTAATTAACAAATAGTTCAAAATAATATTTAGTAATAAAAATGCCCCAGATATATAACTGAAAATTTTCTCATGCCCTCCCATTATTAATAAAACTCCTGAACAACCAGTAGAAATATTTATAAATTGTCCTACCGATAAAATAATTAAGCAAATGTAAGCAGCTGAAAACTCGTAACCCCATAATTCTAAAATAGCACTACCAAAACAAACAAAAAACAACATAGAAACAAATCCAATAATGAACAACCAAAGTGTTACTTGTTTTACTAGAATATTCATTTCTTTTAATTGATTTTTATCAAAGAAATTAGCTAATTTAGGTGAAATTGCAGCATTTGTAATTTGCAGAAAAAAAGCAATAAATAAAACCAATCTTGATGCTACTGTGTATAATCCAACTTTAGAGGAATCACTTAACCAACCAAGCATTAAAACATCTACTGAGGAACTTAGAAGTGTCGTAGAAGATACAAAAAGAAGTGGAACAGCCATACTTAACATAGTTCTATCAAAGAAACTTTTTTTATAAATAGGATTGTAAAGCTTCTTCCAGTAAATAGTAGTTATAAAAAAAGTTACTACTCTCCCTAATGCGTACAAAAAAATTATAGAGATTAATGATATTTCAATATTCAAAAAAAAATAAAAACCTATTCCTATTAAAACAATCAATGAAGTTAAAAAGTCTTTAAGAAATCTACTTTGCCATATTTTTCTAAAACCATTAATCCCAGAAATAAAAACACTAGAAATAGTCTGGGGTACAATAACAATAAAACTTATAATTAGCGGTATTTCAAGTTCTGAATTATTAAAAAAAGAAGCAATAAAACTGGAACCATAAACCCCTATAACTGTAATTAAAACAGAAATAAAAACATTTAAAATTAATGCCGTATATATAGAATTCCCAATTATAATTGAGTCATTATTTGAATTCCCAATCGCTATTTTTTTTACTAGAACATGATCCATCCCAAACATAGACAAAACCATAACTATAGTAATAATTTGATTAATTAAATTCACTTCACCTAAACCGGAAGCTCCCAGTATTCTTCCAAGAATAATACTTGTTACTAATCTTGCTGAGATACCTACTATTTGTATAATAATAGTTGAAGAAGATTGTAACAATACCTCTTTGAAATGTACATCAAGATTCTTTAATCTATTAAAAAAATTGGTCATAAAAAAACTCATGTATATAGTAAGTTATTCAATTATAAATTACAAATCTTTTAATAACAATATATTGAAGAAGTTAAAAATCAATATTAAATCTTTCGAGTATATTCTAAATAACTACATATTGTAATTAATTAAATACTTATTAAATTCAATTAGTGAAACATATAATAACATTAATAAAACAGACATACATGATAATAAAAAAATATAATTATTTGTAATACCTTTAATTTCAGAACCTATCGATTGAAAATTAGAAATTATGTTAATAACATTTGATTTATAAGCAATATCCTCAAAAGTTTGACTCAAATCGTAAATAATTTTTCTGTCAATTTCAAATAATTCATTTTCTTTTGAATCTTTTCTTATTGTATTTTCATTGGTTCCTGATATATCAATATTTGTATTTGTTGAAATATTTTTAGCTCCCTCCAACATTACTTTCATATAAACTTTCCTTAAAGAATCAACTTCAGTAAAGGTTACTCTCAATATTGAATCTTTGGTCAGAAGATTTTCTTTGGTTAATTTTTTAATCCTATTGAAATATTGATTTTTTTCAACAGTTTCAATAATAATATTATCTAAATTACTGAAAACATCATTCACAGTTGCTACTACCTCTATTTCATGATTTAAATAATCAAAATCCGTGAAATTTTTCTCAAAATCATCAAAATCATAACTCTTAACAGTTAATGTATCTACCTCTAATATGAATTTATCATAAGCATTTATAACATCGTTACGGTTAGTAATTGGTGTGATTTCAAATTTCCTTAATGAAGCTGCTTTTGAGGAATCTAATTTAAAAATAGATGATAATTCTTGAGTATTTTTTTGAGTTATCAAATCATTGTAGTAGTTAATATTTTTGTAAAGATTTTGCGCACTCTCAAAATTAGGCTGAACAATCAGATTTGAACTGAACTTAATTTCTTTGGAGTTTTCTAAAAAAAATCCAGCTATCGCACCTATTAAAGCTGCTACTGCAAACTTTATTAAATGAAATCTTAAAAAGATTAAGATTAAAATGAATCTATGAAATATACCCTTAAAAATACTTCCAATAAAATTAAAAAAGTTTTTAAATCCTTTTCCTATAATTACAAATAGAGAACCTAAGTCTACCTCTTCTTCGTTGTTATTTTTAGCTGTTGACATACTATTAATATTGATTTTTTAACTATTAAAAATTTGTTCTAATATTTTATGAGTAATGGCATAAGTGGGTGTTACTCCAGACATTCCCAACCCTCCTGAGGCTAAAGTAGCTCCAGTTTCTAACGGATTATCCGAAGCATAATAAGCATATCTTACTTTAACATCCTCAGAAACATTACCTCTAATCTTAGAAGCGGCCTGTATAGCCTTTTGATAATGTGCCCCTTCCATTTCTAATCCAATAACATTCCATGTAGAATCATGAAAAAACTTTAATAAATCTTTATTTTGCAAAGATGTACCTAATACGGTAACCATGGCTCCATCAAAAGAACATACTCCAAAACCATTTAAATCATCTTTAGACAATTCATTTACAAATGGATAATTATCAGCTGTACCCTCAAAAATATGTGCAGAGGGAATCATAATATCTCCTTTACCTCCCTCTAAAATACCGGCTTTACCCATAATAGATATAGATGCTACATTTAAGTGAGTGGTGTTTTTCTTTTCTTTATATGGTTTCAATAATTCATCCATAGTTTCGTATGCTTGCTCCCCAAAAGCATAATCCATCACTAAAATAACTGGAGCTTTTTCCTCAGCTACAACTTTTTTAAACTGTGTATTTGCAATGTCTATTTTTTTGGTGTCTATCACCTGAACATTAATATTTGTTCCAGAAGTATCCTTTATGTATGTTAATCCCTTTTTTGAGGCATACTCTTTTACTTTCTTCTGCAATGGTTTACTATCATTATTACTTAAAAGCTCATACAACTCAAACCCTTTTTTACCTTTTACTTCTTCTGTTAACGAACTTGTAGCGTAAATAGTATTTAGAACACTATGCATATTTGCACTAATGATGTGTATTGGTCTTTTTAAAAGATCATTATCTTTCAATACTTTTTTAATAGTATTTGCCCAAATGTCACCATAAATATGGTGTCCTATTTCTTCCCTTAAAACAGAACTAAAATTAATTGTTCTCTTTTGTTGATGACAAGTCTCACTTATAGCTAATTTTCCTAACCAATATATGATCTGAAAAAAACGATCTACATTTTCTGATGAAGTAAATGCGTTATAGGCATCAGCTACCTCGTCGTAGGTTCTTCCTAAAATATTTGCAAGATGTACTTTTGTAACCTCTCTTTCTTCCTCAGAAATATTTTTATTATGAAGAACAACTTCTTCTAGGTTTCTCCATTCTCTAGTAATACTACCCTCTAAATTAATAAGAATACGTTCTTTAATTTTATGAGACTCAATAAATAAAAAAGTGAGATGTGTAAGAATATCATAAATCTCAGATCTTCCCCTAGTAATCTCTATATTCATTTGATCTTTATCTATTCTGTAACAATTTCTTCTTCTCTTTGGAGGTATAATTGCTTTAAAATGTGTTTTATTATAACCTTCATCTGCAGTTAAATTAATAAATTGACATTCTTCAATTCCTTCCGGCAAACGTTCTATCACATAAATTAATCCATTTAATTCTACTCTATCTTCAGCAATAGAACCATAAATTTCTGGCCTTAATAACAGTAAAGATTTTCGCAAGGTCTCTCCAGACACACCCATTGGTTTGTAAAAACCTCTACTAAATAAATGTCTCATAGAAATATATAACCTTTCTATGGCATTTGTTGATTCTTGTGCTCTTGTTCTTTCTTGGTGTTTAGTTTGCGACATTGGTGTTTTTAGGCTTCAAAGATAAGAAATTAGACCTCCTTCAAGATCTTGGCGTATTTGTTTTTGTTTTTTAAAATTTTTACTGCCTCAAGAATCACCTTATCTTTTGTTAATTTATTCTGAAATAATCCTTTTTTATAATAGTATTTAATAAGAATTTCATTCTTTATAATTTGAGATAAATAGGCTTGATCATTTGTGATTTGAGATATTTTTTCTTTTAACAAAACCTCTCTTATCTCTTTGTTTTTTTGGTCTAAAAGCTTAGTGTCTTTTATTGAACTAAAAGCCTTCAAGAATAAATTTTCTTGAGTAGTTTTAAAAATCGTATCTGTTGTTTGAAGATAGTTTAAAAAGTTTTTAAAATCGGTAGGAGAAAAAGAATAGTCGGCTGCTAAACTGATTGTTGGATTATTGTAATAAAAATCAGTTGAAAAATTAAAAATTGCTTTAGATTTAATTAGGGCTAAAGTGGCATCTGTTTTCTCTGGAAAATTAATTAATATGTCAGGAGAAATTCCTCCTCCGTCATAAACTATTCTTCCGTTTTTTGTTCGAAAAGAGTTTACTATACCATCAGAAAATTTTGAAATATTCCCTTTACTATCTCTATTCGAATAGTCTAGTTCTTGGATACATCTTCCACTTGGAGTGTAATATTTAGAAATGGTGAGTTTAAGTTGTGTGCCGTATGTTAATTTTCTATACTGTTGAACCAATCCCTTCCCAAAGGAACGTTTCCCTAAAATTACAGCTCTGTCATAATCTTGTAAAGCTCCTGCAACTATCTCAGAGGCAGATGCTGATCGTTCATTAATTAAGACTGTTAATGGAATTTCTGTATCTAAAGGAGTTTTTGAAGCTTTGTAACTATTACTAAGTTTTTTAACTTTTGCTTTGGTTGTTGTTATGTTACTTCCTTTAGGTAAAAAAAAGTTTGAAATATTAATTGCCTCACCTAAAGAACCCCCTGGATTATCTCTTAAATCAAAAATCAGATTTTTCATCCCTTTCTCCTTTAATTTTAAGAATGCCTTCTTAACTTCAGAAGAAGCCTTTTGATTAAATCTTGTTAATACAATATAACCAGTTTCTTGATCAATTAAATCGTAAAAAGGAACAGGGTTAATCTCAATTTTTTCTGATACTAATGTAACATATATAATTTCTCCTTGTCTTAAAACAGTTAGATTAATTGGCCTATTAGGTGCCACCTTTAATATTTCTGAAAGTTCATCTCTGTCCATATTTTTTAGAGATTTATTTTCAAATTTTATAATGACATCTCCAGCTTTTAACCCTTTTTTGTCTGCCTCATAGCCTTCGTAAATTTCATTTAATACAATTCCCCTTTGGTCATAAAAAACTGACATTCCAAAGCCTGAATACATCCCCTCTCTCTTAATTCTTTCTTCTTGCACTTCTTGTTCATCAAAATAGTTTGTGTAGGGATCTAACTCTTCTAATGTGTTTTTAATAGCCTTACTTGTTAATTCAGCAGGGTTAATTTCATCTATATAATAAATAGACAATTCTTTAAACAGTGTTGTGTAAATTTCTATTTGCTTTGCAACTTCAAAAAAATTTGTTTTAGCGGAAAAAGAAAGAAAAACAATTGCGATAAAAACAATTAATACTTGATTTTTAAATTTATTATTTCGCATTTTTTAATGTGTTTCAGTTTCTTTGAACAATGTCAAAAGTTCTTTAATGTTCTCTTTTACCTCAGAAAAAATTGGTTCTTTCTTACCCAAGTAGGTAATCATAATGAAAAGGGATAAGTTATAGTCTTGAAGTATTTTTCTTTGCTCTAACCTGTACGCCTCTTTTATTAATCTTTTTATTCTATTTCTGTCAACTGCTTTTTTAAAATTTCTTTTTGGAACAGAAAAAGAGGCCTGAGTTTTTATCTTGAATGAGTTTTTATCTTGAATGAGGTATATTAACCTAAAGGGATACTTTTTAATAGATTTTCCCTCCTCAAAAAGTTTTCCAATGAGTTTTTTACTTTTTAATCTTTCTTTTTTTCCTAATGTGTTCTTTTTATTCATTTATACAAACTTACAGAAAAGGGTTTTTTAAAAGGACCATCTTTACAACTAATTCTATATAGGTTAAATTAATGGATAATTCTGTCTATTGGGCGTGTTAAACATGTTGGACCTCCACCTCCTTTTACACTTATCTCATTTCCTTCGTATATATGTACAGAGGCACCAGCATCTTCTAATAATTTTCTTGTGATTGGATTTCCAGCCACCATCAAGCAATCACGAGGAGCTACTGCTAAAACATTACAACCCATGGAATCGAATTCTTGCTCTGGTACTTCTACTAATTGAAAGCCTCTTTCCAACAACTCATTTCTAAACTTTATTGGCATTAATGGAGAATAAACAACTGCTAAGTTTTTATCTACTGGACTTAGTATGGACATTAAGTGAAAAACATCGTTTTTACCCTTATAATGGGGTAACTCAACAACTATAATCTCTATCCCTTGGGGTTGCAATAAGCCTTTTAATTGACTGATTCCTTCTTCATTTGTTCTGTAGGTATGACCTACTGCCAGTGTGTTTTGATCTAACCAAGCAACATCACCCCCTTCCAGAGTTCCAGGAAACTTTATTTCTCCAAGAATATTAACATTGTTCATTTTATAAGCTTCCAATTGAGCGTATGGCTCATGTATTCTACCTTGCTTTCCCATATTACAAATAATGATTCCAAAATCTGTTGCTATTGAAGCATCTCTACAATAAATGGAATCTATTTTAGTTTTTTTATTGATGGGAAAAAAGCATGTGCTTATATTTTTTTCTCTGAAAAATGTCTGGAATGCAGCATACTCCTCTAGTGATTTTTTAAAATTAGGCTTAGAAAGGTATTGAAGTGTTTCCCAGTGTTCTGATAATTCTTCTTCTGAGAGAAATGAGTTTTTCGCAGATTTTAAATAAACAGAGGCTAACTTTAAGTATTCTGAATGTCTAGTAACTTTCATTTTCTTTTCATTTTATTCCATTGCATAAAAACATAAAATGGAATTCCTAGTAATAATAGTAATAATCCATAGAAAACAACCTCAGCACTTGAACCATAAATAGCCCATAAAGAATAAAGAAACCCAAAAAGACCGAGTAAAACTGTTTTAACAATGCTATTTGTGTGATTTTTGTTTTGAATAATTACTATTGCATATGAAGCAGACACAAATAAATAGGGAACTAGACAAGCCAACACAGTTAAGTTTACAATAAAAGTAAATTGAGTTACTAGATTTTCTGAAAAATTCATCAACATAACAACAGAACTCAATATACTTCCAATAACAAGACCTAGTACAGGAACTCCTTTTTTATTTTTCCTTTTAAAAATTCTAGGAAACATCTCATCTTTTGCAGCGGCCATTGGTATTTGAGCTAAAATTAAAATCCATCCGTTTAAAGCACCCATTCCAGAAATAATTGCACCTATTGCAATAAAGTATCCGGTATATTTCCCCCCTATTATTTCTCCTGCTTCAGCAAAAGGGGCAGGAGAATTTTGTAAAGTTTCAGTTGGTAAGATCCCAAATAAAACAATAGTGCTAAAAATATAAATACATGTTGAAATAATGGTTCCGTACATGGTTGCTTTTGGCACTGTTTTTTCTGGATTGTGAATATTTTCTAAAGGGATACTAGCTGACTCTAATCCTAGAAAGGCATATAATGTTAATGCCGCTACCAAAGAAAACGATGTAAAATTACTTTCGCCTGTCATATTAAATTCCGGAAAATTATCAAGGCTGAAAAAAAAGATGCCAAAAATGATAACAAAAACTAATGGAAGTAATTTTAAGACCGTTGTTATTACTTGAATTTTACCGGTAGTTCTCATACCTTTTGAATTAATCCAAGTAAAAAACCAAATCATAGATAAACCTATTGAAACTGCCACTACAGAATTAGTTTGTAAGATTGGGAAGAAAAAACTTAGACCCCCAATAATTGCTATCGCAATTGCAGCATTACTTATCCAGGTAGATATCCAATAACCCCATGCAACTAAAAAACCAATAAAATCTCCAAAACCTTGTTTAGAATATAGATAAGGCCCACCACTTTTATTGACAATAATTTTACTGAAATTACTAAAAATCTTTGCCAATATTAAAGCTCCAGAAGCGGTAAAAACCCAGCCTAGCAAACTAATACCACCATATTTAGACAATGAAGCAGGTAATATAAATATTCCTGCACCTATCATATTCCCAACAACCAATGCTGTTGAAGTAATCAAACCTATTTTTTTGTTACTAGAACTCATATTATTTATGTAATTTTAGATTCAATTTTTTTAAATATACAACTATAATTCTACACCTAAAATGGTCTTTAATATAAACCCAGATATTACAAAAGCAGAGACACTACCAGCTACTTTTTACAAAGATCCTTTTGTTTTTGAAACAGTAAAAGAAAAAGTTTTTTTAAATACATGGCAGTGGATTGGAGATGAAAATTTAGTTAAAGAAACACAATCTGTTCATCCATTTATATTATTGGATGACTTTTTAACAGAACCCATGTTGTTGACAAAAGATAAAGAAAATACGATAAGTTGTCTAAGCAATGTTTGTACACACAGAGGAAACATTGTAGCACTAAAATCGGGAACATCAAAAAAACTCACATGCTCCTATCATGGAAGAAAATTCAATTTAAAGGGTGAATTTGAGTATATGCCAGAATTCAAGGATGCCCAAGACTTTCCTAAGCCCTGTGATAATCTCCATGTATTTCCTACTAAAAGATGGGGGCAATTTTTATTTGCAGGTCTAAATCCAAGTTTTGATTTTCAAGAAATTATTGATGTCATGAATGAAAGAATAGGATTTTTACCTATTGATGAATTTAAACATGATAAATCATTAAATAAAAACTTTTTGATTGAAGCTAATTGGGCACTTTACTGTGACAATTACTTAGAGGGTTTTCATGTTCCATTTGTTCACGAAAGCCTTAATGATGTATTAGATTACGGAAGCTATGAAACAGTTATTTATGATCATTGTAATTTACAAATTGGATATTCTGAAAAAGGCGAGGAAATTTTTAATTTTCCAAAAAACCACATAGATTACGGTAAAAAAGTTGCAGCCTACTATTTTTGGGTATTCCCAAACATGATGTTTAACTTTTATCCCTGGGGATTATCTGTTAATATTGTAAAACCAAAAAGCATTCACAAGACAAAAGTTTCATTTGTAAGCTATGTGTATGATGAGTCAAAGCTTAATAAAGGAGCTGGGAGCAATCTTGAAAAGGTAGAGGAAGAAGATGAAGTTGTTGTTGAAAATGTACAAAAAGGGGTTCGTTCATCATTTTATAAAGCTGGTCGATTTTCACCTACAAAAGAAAAAGGAGTTCATCATTTTCATCTATTACTTTCAGAATTTCTAAAGAGGTAAAAATATCCACTAAATCTACTCTAAATTAACATCAATTCTTTAAATTTGGTGTCTGTAAACGAATAATTGAATATGAAACCAGATTTATTTCAAGCCCCTGACTATTATCAACTTGATGATTTACTAACAGATGAACATAAATTAGTAAGAGAAGCTGCCAGAGAATGGGTTAAAAGAGATGTTTCTCCAATCATTGAATCTTATGCTCAAAAGGCGGAATTTCCAACTCAAATCATAAAAGGACTTGCAGACATTGGTGCTTTTGGACCCTATATTCCAGAAGAATATGGAGGTGCTGGTTTAGATCAAATTTCATATGGATTAATCATGCAGGAAATTGAGCGAGGAGACTCAGGTGTTAGATCTACAGCATCCGTTCAGTCTTCTCTAGTGATGTATCCTATATGGAAATATGGAAATGAAGCTCAGCGTCAAAAATATTTACCAAAATTAGCATCTGGTGAATGGATGGGATGTTTTGGATTAACAGAACCCGATCATGGATCTAACCCAGGAGGAATGACTACCAATTTTAAAGACATGGGAGATCATTATCTTTTAAACGGAGCGAAAATGTGGATTTCAAATGCTCCTTTAGCTCAAGTTGCTGTTGTTTGGGCAAAAAATGAGGAAGGAAGAATTCACGGCCTAGTTGTAGAACGTGGTATGGAAGGATTTTCTACCCCAGAGACCCACAATAAGTGGTCATTGAGAGCTTCCTCTACTGGTGAATTAATATTTGATAATGTAAAAGTTCCTAAAGAAAATCTATTACCAAATAAATCTGGATTAGGCGCCCCTTTAGGTTGTTTAGATTCTGCACGTTTTGGAATTGCATGGGGTGCAATAGGAGCAGCAATGGATTGTTACGATACCGCACTACGTTATAGCAAAGAGCGTATCCAATTTGAAAAACCTATAGGACAATTTCAACTACAACAGAAAAAATTAGCTGAAATGATTACAGAAATTACCAAAGCTCAATTATTAACTTGGCGTTTGGGTGTTTTACGTAACGAAGGAAAAGCTACAACTGCACAAATATCCATGGCTAAAAGAAATAATGTAGACATGGCAATTACTATCGCTAGAGAAGCTAGACAAATGCTAGGAGGAATGGGAATTAGTGGAGAATATTCAATAATGAGACACTCTATGAATCTAGAAAGTGTTATTACTTACGAGGGTACTCATGATATTCATTTATTGATAACTGGGCTAGATATTACGGGCTTGAATGCTTTTAAATAGTAATCTATAGCTCTTTCGTATTATTATTTTGTGAAATTAAGAAGCTTCTCGAAAGAAAATATTTGGGCATCGCTTGCAGTTGATGCCCTTTTTTTTATACTTAGAGCAACATTTATTTTTTGGTTTTATACAATTAGAAGCACAACTATTATTGCAAATAGATGAGGTATTTGAAATTTTTATTATTGGACTTTCTAAACTGTAAAATACAATCATATATAATAAATAAGATACAAAAATAAGTATTTATTTAGAATAAATAAAAATAATTTTTACTGATTATTTGATAGATAAATACATTGATTATCTTTAACAACTAAACAAGTATTTTTTTTGGATCTAAATCATAAATTCTCTCAAATATCTGTATTCAATAAAGTATCTGAAATTCCTACAATTATTTGGAAAGAATTGGACTGTTCTGCAAATTTATATTTTTCATCAAAATACTTAGAAGCGATAGAAAAACACAATTCTCATTTTTCCTTTTTCTACATTGTACTTAAAAATAAAGATGAAAAAGCAATTGCCTTTGCCAATATTCAAATCATAAATTTTCATTTGGAAACTATCGAAAAGGATACATCAAACTTATTTAAAAAAATTACTTCAATTGGAAGAAGGTTAACAATTATTCCAAAAGAAAAACCACTTACAATAATTAACTGCGGAAACTCATTTGTAAGCGGTGAACACGGAGTTTTCATAAAAAAGGGTGAAAATAAAAGACTTATTCTAAGGAAAATATCAAAAGGTATTCTTCATCATACAGAAAAAAATAATCAAGAAAATCCAATTGATATTTTTATGATGAAAGATTTTATGGCTGAATCTTTACCAATAACAAATGAGCTCATTAGTTTAGGTTATTATTCATTCAATATTGAACCAAATATGATTTTAAAAATGAATCCTATGTGGAAAAATTTTGAAGATTACTTAGCTGTTTTAAAAACAAAATTTAGAGTAAAAGCTAAAAAAGCGATGAAACTTAGTAATGATTTGGTTACAAAAGAAATATCAGTTTTAAATTTTGATGAACATCTGATTAAAATGACTGAGTTATATAAAAAAGTTGCATCAAAAGCGGATTTTAATTTAGGTGAGTTTAAATTACAAACGTACAAGAGTTTTAAAACTAAATTAGGAGATTCCTATATCCTAAAATCATACTGGATAGGCGATAAAATGGTAGGATTTATGTCTGGAATGATTAATAGAAACCATTTAGATGCTCATTTTGTTGGAATAGATTATGAACTAAATAAACAGTATGCAATTTATCAAAGAATGCTTTATGATTATATTAAAATAGCCATAAATAATAAAATCGAAATTTTAAACTTTGGTAGAACTGCTAGCGAAATTAAAAGTTCCGTTGGAGCAGTACCCCAACACTTAACGGTGTATATTCGTCATAAAAAATCAATCAGAAATAAATTTTTAAAATTATTTTTGCTAAAAATTCAACCTACAGATTTCAAGCAAAAATTCCCATTTAAAACAGATAAAAAAATTCATGAAGACAATAGATGATTTAATTGATATTCTGACATTAAAAAAACAGGACTCTAAAACATATACAGGAACAAGTAAAACTATTGGTAATTCAAGAGTTTTTGGTGGTCAAGTTTTAGCACAAGCTTTACACGCAGCATACCAAACCATCCCTAATGATCGTTTTGTTCACTCTCTACACTCTTATTTTTTACTTCCTGGCGATTTAACCATTCCTATAACTTATAAAGTTACAGAAATGAGGAATGGTGGTAGTTTCTCTACAAGAAGAGTCACTGCTATTCAAAAAAATAGTACAATATTTATACTAGCAGCTTCATTTCATAAAAAAGAAGACGGATACGAACATCAAGAACCTATTAAATCATCAATCAAACAACCTGAAGAACTTTTAAGTTGGAGCGATTTACTTTCTCAATATGGAAATTTCATTCCTTCTCAGCTTAGAGATTTTTTGAGTATTGAGAGACCTATTGACTTTAAACCTGTTCATGTTTTGAATCCTATGGAAAGAAAAGATCTTCCACCAGTTGAAGATATGTGGTTCAAATTAAAAGGAGAAACGTCAAATATAGAACTAACATTAAAGCACCAAATATTAACCTATATTTCAGATTATAATATTTTAAATGCTGCATTAAAGCCAAATGCCAGTAAAGCTAGCATTGGAAATACACAAATGGCTAGCTTAGATCATTCAATGTGGTTTTTTAGAGATTTTGATTTTACCGATTGGATGTTATTTTCTGTTGTTTCACCAAGCACTTCAGGAGCTAGAGGTTTGGCCACTGGAAATATTTTCACAAGAGATGGTATATTAATAGCTACAGTTGCACAAGAAGGATTGTTAAGACCACTAAAAAATAAGTAGTATGGATACTTTTACCTATGTATTAAGTGTAAATGGATTGCTTTTTCTTATGAGCATTGTATTCTATTTTTTTCCACCAAAAAAAATAAACTATATCTATGGATATAGAACTAACAGAACAATGCTGAATGATGATATTTGGAACTTTGCAAATAGTTTATTTTGTGTTACTCTACTAAAGTATTCAGGAATTGCATTATTAGTAATGATTCTCATGATTTTTATAAATGAACCTTTAATGAGCTCATGGTTACCAATGGCTTTTATGATTTTTACTTTGCTAATTGCTATCATTAGCGTTGAAAAAAAAATAAATGAAGAATTTGACAATGAAGGAAATAGAAAGTCTAGAAAACAGTAATTAATGAGAAAGAAAAATTTCTTCCAGGAGCAGAAATTCCTGAAGCAAATTCTCTGTAATGTTGATCAAATAAATTACTTATCATCCCTTGTAACTTCCAATTTTTGTTAAATCTATAGCTACTATTGATTCCAAAGGCAAACCAACTTGGAGAGCCATAATACTTGTCTATATCTTCTAGAGCACTTTCATCTATGATCGGAGTTAAATCATGATTATCTATCCCTTCGGTAAAATTAAAATCAGCAATATCTTTTTTACTATTGAATCTAAAACTTGTTCCTATCTGAATTTTATTATGAGTGTAGTTTACATCAAACTGTCCAAAAAACGGTGGTATAGAGGAAAGAGGCTCTTCGGAATCGTAAGTTCTACCTTTTGTATAAGTAACAAATCCATTTGTTGTTAATTGCTTTGATAGCTTTCCTTGATAATTTGCTGTATACCCTAATATAAAAGCATTCCCACGGTTCTGATTTGCAACAATATTTTCTAATTCACCATCATATAATACATGACCAGCAGCTAAAAAGTCTCCATCCAAAGAGAAATCATCTCTAATAATATAATTTTCAAGTAATGTGTAGTATGCATTAAATCCTATTCTAAATTTCTTATCATTAAAATATTTTTGAATACCAACTTCAGCACTGTAAGCAAACTCTGGTTTTAAATATATATTTGGAACAGTAACATGTCCAGATTTTTCTCTTACTCTACCTATATCATCAATATTTGGCGAACGAAAACCTGAAGCTAAAACTGAGTTAAATTGCCAATTTTTTGAGGGTTTATATACATATCCAATTGTAGCGGTAACTGCTGAATTATCTAATCTAATGTCTGTTTCAGGCAGTTGTATGCGAGTTTGATCTATCCAAGATGCCTTTAGATTAGTTTTAGTAAATCGGATTCCTGAATTTAAAGTAGATCTAGTTGATAAATCCTGCCTATGTCCAAGATATGCTGCAAAACTTGAATAACTGCTCCCTCCGTCTGGATAACGAGTTTGTACTGAAAAATTATCAGAAAATCCTAAAATCTCATTTCCTGAAACATTCAAAGTTTTTCCAAAAGCATTTGAAGAAACCTCATTGTATAAAAATTCAAATCCATACGTAAGGGCTGTATTTTCTTTTTTGGATACTGGTACTATAAAATCGCCATTAAAGCTAAAAACATCTACATTTTCATTTCTGTAAAACCTTTCCAAGCTCATTAATTTTCTTTGAATTCTAGATTCTTTAATATTTTGATATGCTACTGTAAATGTTCCTTTATCTAACCAAGATTTTCCTAATCTTACATCTAATTGAGGAGAAATTAACAATCGTTGTTGAGGACCGTAATACCATTCTGAAAATTTGAGAGTTCCTTCAGATTTTTCGTCTAGTCTATCAAATCTTGGAATATCTGAGGAAGTAGAGAACTGAAAGTTAAGTTTTAAATCTGTTTTTGTTGATAAAGGAATGAAAAACTTCTGTAATAAATCTGTTTGATTGTAACCAGTATTTTGTTGAATATTTTCATCTGGATTAAGCGTGGCTGTTTCACTGTAATAATCATTTGAATTTTCTGAATACTCAAACACTTTCCCCCAATCTTCAAAACCATGTAAGCGTTTTTTACCCATTTTTAAATCTCCAAAATCACTGTAAGAAATACTGGTAAAAGAGGCCCAGTTTTTTGTTCCTATTTCTACTGAAGCATTATTCGTGATTTCATTATTAATGGAAGAATATCGGTTGAAAAAACTAGAATTCACTTTAGTTTTTTTTGATATTTTAGGAGTTTTAGTATAATAATGAATAACACCTCCTAAGGCATCTGAACCATATATAACAGATGAAGGACCAAAAACAACTTCAGTTTTATCTAATTGATTTGGAGAAACAGTAATGGCATTCTGCAGATGCCCTTTTCGATAAATAGCATTATTCATTCTTACCCCATCTACCACTAACATAACCCTATTTGATTCCATTCCCCTTATAACGGGGCTTCCTCCTCCCATTTGAGACTTCTGAACCTTAATTCCAGGGATAGCAGCAAGTAAGTCTGCTGATGTTTGAGGTGATAATTTAATAATTTCTTTTGCATTAATTACAGCTACTCTTTCAGCTACTCTATTTGTTTTTGCATCTCTTTTAAATACAGATAAAACTACCTCATCTAGTTGTTCAGATTGTTTAGATAAATATATAACGTATCCATTGTTCTCAATAAGTGTTTTCTGGATACTTTTTATCGCGTATGAAATGTGTGATAAAATTAAAATATCTTTAATTTTTACAGCAGAAATATCTACAACCCCTTCTTTGTTTGTTGAAGAATTAAAGTATGGATCTTCTGTATATACAGAAACATTGTAAATAGGTTTCCCTGTTTCTTTATCAAGTACCTTTATTTCTTGGGCAGTGGATAAAAAAGGAAGTAAAAAAAGAATAAAATATCCTATTGTTTTCATCTACGAAATACTGTTTCTAAAACTGCTAAAGATTTTGGCATTCTAAAACCGCTCAAATGTAATTTAAAATATCGAATTATTATCTGCAATAGCTGTTGTCTTTCAGTTTTTGAAAAATTAATTTCCTCTATATCATCAAATTTTGTGCCTAACAGCCTTTTAAACTGAATTAATTTAATTCCTTTGATAATATCTGTTCCTTGTTGATCGGTAAAAAGCCCTTCTCTTAAATGAAACCCCTCTTTTTGGGATTCTGAAAGATCAGGATAAAACCCTAAAAACTTTGTAAGGTTCATTAAAAATAAGAGATGAAAGTTAGAAATTTGATGATGTGAGTCAAACCAAATAAAAGAATTTTTTAGGTAGTCATATAATAAATTGTTGTTCTCCTCTTCTTGGATTGCGCCGGTTAATATTTCGGATATAAATAAAACTATAGACTGCTTAACAACAGAAGTATAAATAGTTTCATAAGAGTGAATCACTTTAGCTTCATTAAGTATTTGAAGGTTTCTTTTTTCTTGATGTTTTGCAATAATGGAAAGCTGAGTTAAGGGCTGAAAATAGGCAGTTCTTAGCTTTCCTTTTTTTGACTTTAATATTCCTTTAAGAAGGTAACTTACCAAGCCAAGCTCATTTGTGTAAAGTCTAGCTATTAAACTAGTATCACTGTATTTAATGGTACTTATAACAATTGCCTCGGTAGATATAATTCCCATTAATTAATGATTGCAATTTTTGTTGAAGATGTTTCTGAGGCATCTTCATTAGCTAATAACACTATATATATTCCAGAGGTTACATTATTTCCAACTAGATTTTTTTTATCCCAAATTACTTTACCACCCTGAAGCTCTTGTCCTTCAATTACATTGGTTTCATAGACTAAATTACCGGCTATATCTAGGATTTTTACATTGGTTCCTTTGGGAAGATTTGTACCGTTTCTTCCATCTATTGTGACTGTATTGTGAAATTTACGAACCGGATTAGGATATGCATAAACTTCTCCTAATGTCTCTCCAAAAGGAGCTACATTACTATTGTAGGCAACAATTCCCTTATCTGTTGCAAAAAACACTTTCCCAAATTCTTTGTCTACTGAAATTTTTGTAATTCTATCCGAAGGTAATGGTGAATTTTCTTTGCTGAAAGTTGCTATTGTTGTTTGCCCATTTGGATTGGTATAAGTAACTCCTCCATCTGATGTGCCAAACCATTTATTATTTGCACCATCAACTGCAATAGCAGAAACATATTGATCTCCAAGTAATTTTTTTGCAATTCCATCTTCTTCAAAAATTACAGGCTGTGCATCAACTACATCAGCATCAAAAATACCTGAAGCATTATTAAAAACTACCAATCCAGAAATAGTTCCAATCCAAATTCTGTTGTCTGAATCTAATGCCAGACTAACCACTCTTAAATTTGGTAAACTTCCTTCAGTTATTGTAGAAGTTAAAGATCTAATCCTTTCACCGTTTTGATTAAATGCTATAACACCATCACTTCTAGAACCCATCCAAATAGAATTATTTCTATCTGATATTATGACCGTGACCGCACCAGCTGAAAAGTTTGACTTCACTGAGCTAAGATCATATTCAGTCCACGAACCATTTGAAAACTTTTTCAATTCATTAGATGCACCAATATTAGTCATCCATAAGTTTCCTTGATTATCAAATACAGAGCCAGGAATTCTTACCGTTACACTACTATTTGAGGGATCCGATTCGTAGATATTCTCCAAAGGGCTATTCAAATTATTATAAAAGTTAGTAATTTCGTCATTTTCAACAACAAATAACCCTCCTGTTTGATAGGTGTTAATTTGATTAGTACTTCCAAAGCTACTAATAAATGCTTTATTCTCATTATTTGGATCTAGCGTAACATCCACAAATCCTGGAAAAGAATTGTCAGGATCATTTTCTTTTGTAAACCAATTCTCTCCGTTGTAATGACTATATCCTAGTTTTGGCAGAATAGGTGCCATAGTTGGTGAATACCCCCCGTAAACCAACCATAATTGGTTGTTTTTTGCTGTTACAGAAAATATATCATTTGATACTGGTCCTTCAGGATGAATTTCTTGAAAAATGATATCCTGTGTAGTTGGTGATGTTAAAATCCCAAATTGTTCTGTAGCTAAAAAAATCTGATTGTTTTCAGCAAAAGCAGTATTTAAGATATAATCAAAATTAATATCTGCATTATTTTGAAGTACTAAATCAAAATTAATATTGTAGACATTCACAGAACTATTAAAGGCAACAGACAAATTAGTTGATGAGCCTTTTAAACTGATGATTGATGAAGCGTAATTTTCAATTAAAACAAACTCATTTGTTTCAGTAACCTCAAACAGTTTTTTGTTCAGAGTGGTATAAATTTTATTATTGAAGATGGTGATGTTTTTATAATTATTATTAACTGATGAAATTAAATTCCAATTATTAAAATCAATTAAATTTGCATTGTTAATATCTGCTGAATAAATACCCCTTTCAGTAGCAGCATAAATCAAATCATTAAGAACTACAATTTCATTTATTTTTACATCTGTAGAATTATTTCCTATAAAAAATGTATCTCCAAATTCTAATTGATCAATATCATATTCTATAATTGCAAATGAAGTGGATAAGTATAACTTCCCTTGATATTCAAAAATATCATTAATACTTTTTTCACCTGTTTGATTAAAATTTAGAATATCTGCTGAAATAGTAATACTTCCATCAGAATCTACTACCTCTACCAATCCGTTTTTATAACCAATAACCAACCTATCGCTCTGAGTGCTGTAATGAATTGCTGAAGTGGTTTCTCCAGACAATCCTTGAACTGATGATAGTTTTTTTATTTCTTGAGTTGTAAAATCATAGGTAAATATTGCATTGTCTGATAAAGCATACAATATATTTTCAGATTTTATAAAATCCTTTACATTATTATAAGAAAAAAAATCTTCCCAAGAATCACTGTAATCAACTTGAGCAGAAATTAATGAGGTTGAGAAAATTAGAAAAACAAAGAGTCTTTTAATCATATAATTAAATTCATTTCAAATATATTTATTTCTTCCTACAATAACGATAAATCCATTACATTAGTACAAATAATCATATCCTATGAGTTTAGAAATTGAACGAAAATTTTTGATTCAAAAAAAAGAATTCAAAAAAGTTTGTCACAAGAAAAGACATATTATTCAAGGTTTTTTGAATTCGAATAAAAATAGAATTGTTAGAGTTCGAATTATTGATAATGAGGGGTTTATAACTGTCAAAGGAATTTCAGATAAAAGCGGAACTACTAGATTCGAATGGGAAAAAAATATTCCATTAAAAGAAGCCAAAGAATTAATGAACCTATGTGAAAAAGGTATTATTGAAAAAATAAGGTATTATCATTCATTTGGTGGAAATATTTTTGAAATAGATGAGTTTTTAGGAACTAATAAAGGATTAATAGTTGCTGAAATAGAGCTAACTGATAAAAATCAAGAATTCTTAAAACCTGACTATTTAGGGAAAGAGGTTACCAATGACAAAAAATATTACAATTCTAATTTAAGCAAGAATTCATACAAAACCTGGAAATAAAAAAACCTCGAACTTTTCAGTTCGAGGAAATTTAATAAATCTACCCCCTAAAATAAGATTTATTTACTTGAAGTTAACTAAAAAGTATCGCTTCAAGACTATACAAATATATACTTTATTTGTCAATAATAAATATTTTAATAAAAAAAAGAAAGAAAACAACTACTTACACCCGTAATTTATTTTAAATTAATTAATGTAAAGGTAAATACTAGCAAAATGGCAGAAACTTCCTAGAAGGACAAATACATGGAAAATAGCATGATTAAATTTAATTTTTTTGATTGAATAAATGATGGCTCCAATTGTATAAAAAACTCCACCAGCAAATAACAATTGCATCCCTTCAGTAGCTAGATTCTCAATTAGTGGTTTTATAACAAAAACAATTTGCCAACCCATTAAAACATACATGATTGTTGATAGCTTATCAAACCTGCCCGTATAAAAAAGTTTTAAGATAATTCCTGTTAATGCAAAAAGCCAAGTAAACCAAAAAACGATCCATCCAATAGATCCCTGTAGTATAATTAAAGTAAAAGGTGAATAGCTCCCAGCAATTAAAACATAAATAGCAGCATGATCAAATATGTTTAACTTGCGTCTTAATTTTGGTTCTTTAGCAGCATGGTAAAATGTTGATGCTGCATACAGGACAATTAAACTAAAGCCATAAATAACCATACTTAGTGGTTTCCAAAAACCTTCAAAATTAAATGATTTATACATCAAAAATGGAAATCCGATAATACTTAACAGAAGTCCAAAACCATGTGTTAAAATATTTAATCTTTCCTCGTTCTCAGAATATCTGGTGGTTACGTCTTTTTTCAATTAATTCTATTAGTGTCTTTCATATATAACTTATCAGAAATCAATTCATTATATATAATTTGAAATAATTTTTCTTTTATGGAATCTAAATCACTTGACTTTAATCCTTTGGTTTCTAAAAATTGATGTTGTCGTATTCTAAAAGTACCTATTCCTCCTTTTAAAAAGTCCCAGGAAAAAAATCTTTTACAATCATAATAGGTCTGTGGTACTATTGGAATTTGATGTTCAATAGCCAGACTAAAAGCACCATTTTTAAATGGTGCCAAAACAACGTCTTCTGTTGGCACCAATCCCTCAGGAAAAATTCCAATACTTACACCATCTTTTAATCTTTTTTTCGCTCTCTCATAAACTCTTTTTCTACTAGTAGGGCTGCTCCTGTCTACCATAATGACCACTCTCTTATAAAAAAATCCAAATATTGGTATTTTAACTAATTCTTTTTTACCAACAAATACAATCGGATTTTTACTTAAAATTATTAAAACAAAGGGATCCATTAGAGATGCGTGATTGGGACAAAACATGTAACTCTTTTGTCTATCTAATACCTGATCTATTTGTTTACTTATCCTAAAACCCATTCCATAAACTAAAACATGAGCCCAACCTCTAATCATCTTCCAAAAAGTAGAATAATAACTTTCCTTTGAAGTTAATATAACTAAAAACGGAGACATTAGTAAGATTGTACTAGTTATTAAAATGTAAAACCAAAGTCTCCAAATTAATAAGAAAGGTATTTTTATTAATTTCATATTAACGAATGTAGTAATATTCTTTTGTTTGATCCCATTAATATTGAAATCAGTATTTTTGTAGTACCAAAACTCAACAATAATGTCAAGAATACTGACAGGTGTACAAAGTACTGGAACACCTCATTTAGGAAATCTTTTAGGTGCAATTTTACCTGCCATAGAGATGTCTAACAAGCCAGAAAATGATGCCTTTTTGTTTATAGCAGATATGCATTCTTTAACTCAAATTAAAAATGGCAGAGAATTAAGAGAAAATACTTACAGTACCGCGGCAACTTGGCTAGCTTGTGGTCTAGATATTGAAAAAACAGTTTTCTACAGGCAAAGTAATGTTCCTGAAGTAACTGAATTATCATGGTACTTAAGTTGTTTTTTTCCTTACCAAAGATTAACCTTAGCTCACAGTTTTAAAGACAAATCTGACCGTTTGGCTGACGTAAACTCAGGATTATTCACTTACCCAATGTTAATGGCGGCAGATATTTTATTGTATGATGCTGAAATTGTCCCAGTTGGGAAAGATCAATTACAGCATTTAGAAATGTCTAGAGATGTAGCAAATCGTTTTAATAATATTGTAGGGGATACATTAATTCCTCCCAATGCTAAAATTCAAGAAGAAACAAAATTAGTTCCAGGTACTGATGGTGAAAAAATGAGTAAATCTAGAAATAACATCATCAATATTTTCCTAACAGATAAGAAGTTAAGAAAACAAATCATGTCTATAAAAACAGATAGTAAATCTCTAGAGGACAAGAAAAACCCAGATAATGATACCATTTTTGCGCTTTATAAGTTGTTAGCATCAAAAAGTGAAATTGCAGAAATGAGAATAAAATATGAAGGAGGAAACTATGGATATGGTCACGCTAAACAAGAATTATATGAACTTATTTTAGATAAATTTGCCATCATTAGAGAACGATATTCTTATTTTATGGAAAATAAGAATGAAATTGACAAAGCGCTAGACATTGGAGCACAAAAAGCAAGAAAAGTAGCCGGAAAAGTTTTAAATAGGGTGCGAAATAAAATAGGCTATTAAATTAATCTTAATTTATTTTTAGTGATTTTGCAATAGCTTCTAGCTCAAAAAGAAATTCTCTTTTATTCACTGAAGGGGCATAGGTAAACCCTTCAACGACTAACAGTCTATTGTTTTTTTTGTCGATGATTGCATAATTTAAGAAAGGTCCTGCCATAAAATCATTTTTCACTTCCCACTTTCCTCTAGTCTCAAACGCATCGTTTCCTAAAATTTCAGTTTTAATTGTACGGGGGGTATAAGCAGCCTCAGTAATCATATACATCCCTTGTTTAGATCCTGGAATATATTTCTCTCCAATTTGATCTCTCATAGAAATTATATTATTTGAAGACATTGTTTGGTCATTCAGCGGCAGTGAATACACCAAAATATTATTATTCCCAGCTCCTCTAGCAATACCACTTTTTAAATGCTGTCTTAACCATAAAAAATCACCTGTATCATCAACTGTTTTAAATTCCTTTGGAATGGTAAGTGAAATATTTAATTTTTTTAAGGTCTTATACATAGAATCGTTGACTCTTTTATTGTAAAAACTACGTTGCAAAACCTTTATATCTGACTCTTTAAAAGCTTGAATGATTTCACTCATGTGTTTCTGCAGAGAAGATAAAAGACTCATTTTATCTTTAGCAGATAAGTAAATTAATGTCTGAGGATTGGCATATTTATTAGTTGTTTTCACATAACTCGCTTTGTCACTTAATTCTATAACTAAAACATTTCTATTACTCCTCATCATTGAAGTGAAACCATTTGGAGCTACATGACCAATAGAAAGTGTCTTTTCTGGCTGAGGTAACCCAACCATTAACTCACCAAACGAATTTCTAATTTGATCACCAACGTCACCTGCCCACAAAGAACCTTTTGCTACAACAGTAACTTTATTAAATGCTCCTACAGATCTAGGTAAAACAACAGTATTATCCATACAAGAAATTAATACATATGATAAAAACAATACTGTTATACTTTTTTTCATTTTACTAGCTTTTAAATATTTTAAGTCTTTTCCCAGGCTTGATATTTTTAGTATCCCAAATATTGTTCCATTTTTTAATTTGATTCACAGAAACTTTTTCAAACTTCCTTGCAATGGTCCATAAAGAGTCTCCTTTTTTAACAATATAAATTGTTGGCTTCCCCCTTGAAATACCACTTACTACTGATGTTTTTGATACTTTGGGAACACGTAATCTTTTTGGATAAATACTTAAACGTTGTCCAATTCTTAAATTATTATTTTTAAGTCCGTTCCATCTTTTTATATCACTAACTCTGACTCCATACTTGTAGGCAATTTTACCTAAATAATCACCATTTTTAACTCGATATCTAATTCTCTTATCCATCTCAAAATATTGAGGCAAGGGTTTTTCCCTCTTGGCCATATCTGAATTTACCAGAGTGTAAAGAGCTTCTTCATTTTTCAAAAAATTACCCACTTGTTTTGTTGGTATTCTAAGGGTGTAATTTTTGTCTTTTACATACGGTATGATATCTAATTTATATTCTGGATTAAGTAATTGTAGCATTGCAGTTTCTATTCCTGTTTGTTCGGTAATCTGATCAAAACTTACTGTTTTTTTTACTAAGATGGTATCCGTTTCAAAATAATGAATTTTAGGAAGAGTACCTGTTAACCCGTGTTCTTGAGCGTACGTAAATAAATACATTGTTGCATAAAAAGCAGGAACATATCCAGCTGTTTCTCTTGGTAGAAATGGCCTGATATTCCAGTAATTTTTGTAACCTCCAGATCTTCTAATAGCTTTACTTACATTTCCTGGTCCAGAATTATATGCTGCAAGTGCCAAATCCCAGTCTCCAAATATTTTATATAAATCATTTAAATAGTTACACGCGGCAATTGTTGCTTTGATTGGATCTTGTCTTTCATCTACATATGAACTTACCTTTAAGTTGTATTGTTTTCCTGTTGGATACATGAATTGCCATAGGCCCGTTGCACCAACTCTAGATTTTGCTTTGGGTTTTAGGGCAGATTCTACTAGGGCGAGATATTTCATCTCTAAAGGAATATCAAATTGATCTAAATACTTTTCAATCATTGGAAAATAATATGCCGCCCTAGCCATAAAGTTTGGATAATATTTTCTTCTATTTTTTAAGTATGATTTAATGATTTTTTCTAAAGCAGGATTATAGGCAAGATGAAAAGGAGTAGTTTCATTGATTAAAACAAGTCTCTCTTTTAACAAAGCTAGATCCAAAGGTACTTCTGAAACATCTGTAGTATCTGTATTAGAAATATAGTACTCCTTAATTTCATCCATAAAAACTGAATGAACTTGATTCTCTAAAACTAAACTATCAATAATAGCAATGTCTTGAGTTGTATATAGCGTCTCTTCTGACAATTTATTCACAGAATCTTTATAAATTGGAACACTGTCTATTTTAACTTGTGAGATAGCAAATGTTGAAAGCAAAAAGAGGAATAAAAAATAATGTTTCTTCATCTATTGAAATTGTAATTCTACACCAATTGGGCAATGATCGGAATGTTTAGCATCAGGTAAAATGAAAGCCCTAGAAATAGCATCTTTTAGTGGAAGTGAAACCATGTTATAATCTATTCTCCAACCTTTATTATTCGCTCTAGAATTAGCTCTATAACTCCACCAACTGTAATGATGTGGTTCTTTATTTAAATGACGAAAACTATCAATAAATCCATTATCTATGAAGGTTCCAATCCATTCTCTTTCTGCCGGTAAAAATCCAGAAACCCCTTTCATTTTTGGATTGTGTATATCAATAGCTTCATGACAAATATTATAATCTCCACAAACAATCAGTTTTGGAATTTCTTTTTTTAAATTTATAAGATAGTCTTGAATTTGCTTCATATAATTAAACTTAAAGTCTAGTCTTGCTTGATTTGTACCTGATGGTAAATACATACTCATCACGGAAACATTATCAAAATCTACTCGAAGATTTCTCCCTTCAAAATCCATGGTTTCTATACCAGTACCATACTCAATATGGTTTGGCTCTTTTTTACAAAAAATAGCCACTCCAGAATATCCTTTTTTCTGAGCAGAAAACCAATATTGATATGGATAACCTGCCAAGTCAAATCCTTCTGAGGGAACTTGCTCTTTGTTTGCTTTTGTTTCTTGAATACAAATAATGTCTGGATTCGCAACTTTTAACCACTCTAAAAAGCCTTTTTTAATGGCTGCTCTAATTCCGTTAACGTTGTATGAGATAATTTTCATAACATCAATTTATAAATTCATTTCTGGAATTTCACCCTCAATTACTAGTGTTCCTTCAGTAGCATTTTTAATCTCCTCAACACTAACTCCAGGAGCTCTTTCTAATAAATAGAACTGATTATTTTTAATTTCAAAAACAGCTAAATTAGTCACTACTTTGGTTACACATCCTACACCAGTAAGAGGCAAGGAGCATCTTTTTAATAATTTAGATTCACCACGTTTATTGGTATGCATCATAGCAACAATAATATTTTCTGCAGATGCTACTAGATCCATAGCACCACCCATCCCTTTTACCATTTTACCAGGAATTTTCCAATTGGCAATATCTCCATTTTCAGATACTTCCATAGCACCTAAAATTGTCAAATGAACATGCTTCCCTCTAATCATTGAAAAACTAGTTGCAGAATCAAAAAAACTTGCTCCTGGCATTGAAGTAATAGTTTGTTTACCTGCATTAATAATATCTGCATCTTCTTCTCCCTCAAAAGGAAATGGTCCCATTCCAAGGACACCATTTTCACTTTGAAATTCTACCTCAATATCGTCTCTTACAAAATTGGCAACAAGCGTAGGTATCCCAATACCTAAATTTACATAATAACCGTTTTTTACTTCTTTTGCTATTCTTTTAGCTATTCCGTTTTTATCTAACATAACTAACTTCTTTGTCTAACGGTTCTTTGCTCTATTCTTTTTTCAAACTTCTCTCCTTGAAAAATTCGTTGCACAAAAATCCCCGGTGTATGAATATGATTTGGGTCTAACACACCTAAAGGAACTAATTCCTCTACCTCTGCAACAGTAATGGTTGCAGCTCCGCACATTAATGGATTAAAGTTACGTGCAGTTCCTTTAAAGATTAGATTCCCTGCTTCGTCTCCTTTCCATGCTTTTACAAAAGCAAAATCTGCTTTATAAGCCAACTCCAAAACGTGCATTTTACCATTAAAATCTCTTGTTTCTTTTCCCTCTGCAACTTCGGTACCATAACCAGCTGGTGTATAAAATGCAGGAAAACCTGCTTGAGCAGCTCTACATTTTTCTGCTAAAGTTCCTTGTGGAGTTAATTCAACTTCTAATTCTCCTGATAACATTTGACGTTCAAATTCGTCATTTTCACCAACATAAGAAGATATCATTTTCTTAATTTGCTTATTTTGTAATAATAATCCAAGTCCAAAATCATCAATCCCTGCATTGTTAGATATGCAAGTAAGATTTTTTATCCCCTTTCTAGCTAACTCTGCTATAGCATTTTCTGGAATACCACATAATCCGAAACCTCCTAACATAAATGTCATATGATCCGAAACACCTTTAAGTGCCTCTTCAATGCTATCTACTTTTTTATTAATCATCCTAATTATTTTACAATGTCTTTGATACTTATATCTTTTAAAATGTTAAAAGTCTATGTCGTCGTCTTCAGGGATTATTTTCTTGGAATTTTTATCTTTAGTTGAAGAGTCTTTCCCACAGGCTGTAACTATCCCAATACTTTCTGGTTTTTCAAAATCTTCCTGACTAATATTTAAAGAAGTATCTGCATAAACTTTTTTCATGAATAAAGCCCAAGTAGGCAAAGACATAGTAGCTCCTTGACCTTCTGCTATATTTTCAAAATGAACAGCTCTATCTTCACCACCTGTCCAAACACCTGTTGCTAAATTTGGCACAACACCCATAAACCAACCATCTGTATGGTTTTGAGTTGTTCCTGTTTTACCCGCTATTGGGTTGGTAAATTCGTAAGGGAACCCAGTAATAATATCTTTATAGTAGTGTTCCGAAGTTCGTAGCCTTACTCCAGAGCCAGCTGTAGTTACCCCCTTTAATAATTCTAATACAACATAGGCTGATTCTTCACTTAATACCTCATTGGTTTTTGGAGTAAAATCTGCTAAGACAGTTCCATTTTTATCTTCAATTCGTAGTAGCATATTGGGCTCTACACGCATTCCTTTATTGGCAAATGTGGCGTATGCTCCAGTCATTTCCATGAGTGATAATTCTACAGAGCCTAGAGCAATTGAAGGTGATTTAGGGATTCTACTTTCTATTCCTGCAGATTTAGCTAAACGTACAACATTTAATGGCGTAACCATATCTATTAACCTTGCAGATATCACATTGATTGATTTTGCTAAAGCGGACTTAAGAGTTATTTCTCCCCCATACTTTTCTCCAGAATTCTTAGGAGTCCAAGCTTCAGGAATTCCAAATCTTCCTTTAGGTATTGTATAAGGTGTATTTGGAAACTTTTCACATGGAGACAAACGTAATTGATTAATAGCTGTAGCATATACAAATGGCTTAAATGTAGAGCCTACTTGTCTTTTACCTTGGTCAACGTGATCATATTTAAAATATTTATGGTTGATTCCTCCAACCCACGCTTTAATATGACCAGTCTGTGGCTCTATAGACAATAAACCTGATCTCAAAATGGTTTTGTAATATTTAATAGAATCATTTGGAGACATGATGGTATCTATCTCTCTTTGATCATTCCATGAGAAAACTCTCATATCTGTTGATACATTAAAAGCTGAATCTATTTGCTGATCTGAATATCCGTTTTTTTTCATCCCTCTAAAACGATCAGATCTTTTTCTTGCTCTTTTATAGATGGCATCAACTTGTTCTTCCTCTAAATCATAAAATGGAGCTGTTTCATTTTTTTGTTGCTCTTTAAAAAAGTACTTCTGAAGATTTGATATATGTTCTTGAACAGCCTCTTGAGCGTATTGTTGCATTCTAGAATCTAATGTTACAAAAATCTTTAGCCCGTCTCTATTTATATTGTATAATTCTCCGTTGGGTTTCGGGTTGTTTTTTGTCCATTTTTTAAGGTAGCCTCTCAGGTACTCTCTAAAATATGTTGCCAACCCGTCATTATGACTTTCTGGGGTAAAGTTTATTTTAAGTGGTAACTGTTGTAATGAATCCTTTTCTTTTTGAGTAATAAATTCATTTTTTGCCATCTGTGCAAAAACAACATTTCGTCTTACAAGCGATTTCCCTTTTGAAATTTCTCTATTGGGATTAAACTGTCTTGGATTTTTTAGCATAGCAACCAAAATAGCTGATTCTTGAATATCTAAGTTTTTAGGTTCTTTACCAAAATATATTCTTGAAGCTGAACGTATCCCTATGGCGTTAAAAAGAAATCCTTGCGTATTCAAATACATGGCAACTATTTCATTTTTAGTGTATTGTCGTTCTAATTTAGTTGCAACTATCCACTCCTTTACTTTTTGAGTTAATCTTTTTAATGTACTACTTGATCCTCCTTTGTTAAATAGGTTTTTTGCCAACTGTTGAGTGATAGTACTGGCACCACCTCCTTTACCAAGTTTTACAATAGCCCTTGCCAATCCTCTGAAATCAATTCCTGAATGTTCATAAAATCGCTCATCTTCAGTGGCAATTAATGCGTTTACTAAGTTCTCTGGTAAATCACTAAATCCAACAGGAGTTCTATTTTTAAATGCATATTTACCCAATGTTACTCCATCTGATGAAATAACTTCTGTTGCTAGATTTTTTTCTGGATTTTCTAATTCTTCAAATGTTGGCAGTTCTCCGAAAATACCCCAGGAAGCAAATAAAAACACCAATAAAATAGAAGTAAAACCACCTAATACGATTATCCAAAATCGTTTGATATATTTTTTAAAATTTGTTTCTTTCTTTTTTGCCATGCTAGTTTACTTTTTCAATTCTAAAGCCAACATCAGAGATTCCATGTAGTTCTTTGATTCCATCAATGCTTCCATTTTTTCTCATGGCTTGAGAAATTGATACATTATAATTTCCTGAAAATGGAAAAATAATATTTTCTTTAAAAGAGAGTTTATTGTGCTTAATGTCAGATATCCCTTCGCCTAATAATCTTCCGTTCTTATCAGCCATTTCATATTGTAGCGTATCTACAATTTTCTTGCCATTGGGAAAGTTAATACTTGAAATTATATACAAATTACTGAATTGGTATTGATTGCTATTTCTAATATTAATAAACAGATTATTTTTTGATATGGTATCTGTAATTTCAAATTTAAAGTTAATTGAATGATCTTGAGACCAACTGTTGTTAGTAATAGATTTATACTCATCAAAAACTCTATTGGAATCACAGGATATAAATAACACCCCCAACACAAGAATTAATCTTATTTTACTATTGATTTGTATTGGCATTTGGATTTGGTTTTCTTCTTCTCGTATTCTGAGTATTAGCCTGGCTATTGTTATTTCTTTTTTGGTTGTTTGATTTAGTGCTTTTTTTTGACTTGTGCCCTTTTTGGTTATTTTGGGATTGATTGGACACTGCTCCAGATGAAACTTTTTTTCTTTTTTTATTTCTATTCCTTCTCCTATTCTTCTTTGGTGTATCAAATCTTGTAAGGCTGTCTTGGCCAACTACATTTTCAAAATCTACGGCAACCACTTCCTCTATATCAGATTCATAATCTTCTAGCGGAATTGAAACTTCATTTTTATTATTTAAATCTATAATCTCTTGAACTTGTTCTAAACTTAATTTATACCATTTAGATCTATTTTCTTTATAGGTATACCATAGTAATTTTTTAAAGATGTCCATTTTAACAAATTCGGCGTCTCCACTCTCTGTTTTTAAAATTTTCTCTTGCTTTGGAAAAGCATTTAAAGCATCCAAATAACTATCTAACTCAAAATTTAAACAACACTTTAATTTTCCGCATTGACCAGCTAATTTTAATGGATTTAAAGATAATTGCTGATAACGAGCAGCAGATGTTGTTACCTTTCTAAAATCTGTGAGCCAAGTAGAACAACATAATTCCCTACCACAAGAACCCACTCCTCCCAAACGAGCAGCCTCTTGTCTAGCTCCTACTTGCTTCATTTCTACTCTAATTGAAAAGGCTCCAGCTAGATCTTTAATTAATTGCCTAAAATCTACTCTAGCCTCTGCAGTATAGTAAAACGTTGCCTTGTTTCCATCTCCTTGAAATTCAACATCTGATAATTTCATTTTCAAGCCCAATCTTCCTAATATTTCTCTACCTCTTTTTTGGGTTTCTAGCTCACGATTTCTTGCTTTCTCCCATATTTCAATATCTCTTTGCGAGGCTTTTCTGTAGATTTTTTTTATCTCTTCACTATCAATAGATATTTTTCTTTTCTTCATTTGTACTTTCACTAGTTCTCCTCCTAACGAGACAACACCAATGTCATGTCCTGGAGACCCCTCAACAGCTACAACATCTCCCATGGAGATTGATAGTTTTTCTGTATTCTTAAAAAAGTGCTTACGCCCATTTTTAAAACGTACTTCATAAATATTAAACGGAGTTTCATTTCCTGGCAAAGTCATATTTGACAACCAATCAAAAACAGATAACTTTTCGCAACCTCCTGAAGTGCAGGCTCCGTTGCTTTTACAACCTCTTGGTTTGCCATCTTCTCCAGTACCACAACTTCCACATGCCATAAAGTAATATATATTTTTAAAAGCCTAGACTTCTTATTGTTTTTACTAATTTTAAGCTAAATAAATTTCACTTAACTTTTTTATCATGATTACACCTAAACTAAAAAGTTGTTAATTGTAATGCTTGAATATTTTATTTAACGAGTAAATATACGGAAACTATCACAATGATTTTATTGCAAAAAGTATAAAAAAACCACCTGAATTCTTTCAAGGCAAAAGAAATTTTCTAGTTTTTAAACAAGAGCTTTTCTGATCGTCCTTTTTTAAATATTTTGTTGCTAGCATGGCTCCCTTTTCGTAGTTTTTTTTGTTCTTCGTATGGCAATTGAATAATCTCTTGACATTCTGCTGAACAAGTTGTTTCCATCTTTTCTGAACAATCTTTACACTGAATAAACAATAGATGACAGGCTTCATTAGCACAATTAACGTGAACATCACACGGTGAGCCACATTGATGACAATTAGCAACAACATGATCTGAAATTTTTTCTGCTCTTCGGTGATCAAATACAAAATTTTTCCCTAAAAATTTATTTTCTAAATGCTCAGATTTTACTTGTCTGGTATACTCAATAATGCCTCCCTCTAATTGAAAAACATTTTTAAATCCCTTGTGTTTATAATATGCTGAAGCTTTTTCACAACGAATACCACCAGTACAATACATCAATAAGTTTTTATTTTCTTTATTCTCTTTTAAATCTTCTTCAATAATGTCTAATGAATCTCTGAAGGTGTCTACATCTGGAGTAATTGCTCCATCAAAATGGCCAATTTCACTTTCATAATGATTCCTCATATCTACACAAATAGTATTAGGATCCTCCAACATTTGGTTAAATTCCTTAGCATTTAAATGAATGCCTTTATTTGTTACATCAAAAGTGTCATCATTTAGGCCATCAGCAACAATCTTGTTTCTAACTTTTATTTTTAATTTTAAAAACGATTTATTGTGCTGTTCAATAGCTACGTTTAATCGAATATTATTCAAAAAAGAAATGGAATCTAATTGTTTTTTTAATTCCAAAAAATTCTCAGAAGGAACAGATATTTGAGCATTGATACCTTCATAGGAAACATAGGTTCTACCCAACACATCCAAAGTCTGCCATTCTAAAAATAATTTATCTCTAAATAATTGTGGATTTTCTATCTTATGGTATTGATAGAATGAAATTGTGATGCGGTCTTTTCCAGCCTCATCTATTAATGCAGCGCGTTCATTAGCGCTTAACTTATTGTACAGTTGCATGCTATACCAAATTAGTTAAACAATCTATTTTTATCTATTACAGACTCTTACCTGCAAAACTACCACAATTTTTAATAGTACGTTGAAAATTCAACATTTCCTTTGTATTTGAAAAATTTTTAAATTTTATCTATTTCTTACCACTATTAATTGAAGTCTTCAGGACATTTTTTAGCATCTTTGTATTTTCATTATTAAAAATCAGTGAATTGGGTCTCGAAATAATTCCAATCACGAAAAAAATTAAACTAATATACTATGAAAATCGCTTTAGTAGGTGCTACCGGAATGGTAGGAAATGTAATGCTTCAAGTTTTAGCAGAGAGAAACTTTGATATGACTGAATTAATACCTGTAGCATCCGAAAGATCCGTTGGAAAACATATTTCATTCAAAAATAAAGAGTACACTATTATTAGTTTACAAGATGCCGTAAATGAACAACCAGATATTGCATTATTTTCTGCTGGTGGTGATACTTCTCTAGAATGGGCTCCTAAATTTGCAGCTGTTGGAACTACAGTTATCGATAATTCTTCTGCTTGGAGGATGGATCCAGAAAAAAAACTAGTTGTACCGGAAATTAATGGTGATGTTTTATCTAATAACGATAAGATTATTGCCAACCCAAATTGCTCTACCATTCAATTAGTAATGGCACTAGCTCCTTTGCACCAAGAGTATACAATGAAGCGTGTTGTTATTTCAACATACCAATCTGTTTCTGGAACTGGAGTAAAAGCAGTGCAACAATTAGAAAATGAGGAAGCAGGAATTGAAGGCGAAATGGTATATCCTCATCCCATCGGAAGAAATGCATTACCACATTGTGATGTTTTTCTTGAAAATGGCTACACAAAAGAGGAAATGAAATTAGTAAAAGAACCTAAGAAAATCCTAGGAGATGATAGATTTTCTATAACAGCAACAGCCGTCAGAATTCCAACAGCAGGAGGGCATTCAGAAGCTGTAAATGTTCAATTTGAACATGATTTTGAGATTGAAAAAGTTCGAAAATTATTACGTGAGTCTCCTGGAGTCATCGTTCAGGATAATGTGAAAGAAAACATCTATCCTATGCCAATTACAGCTCATCAAAAAGATGAAGTTTTTGTGGGAAGAATTCGAAGAGACGAATCTCAAGAAAACTCCTTAAATTTGTGGATCGTTTCTGACAACCTTAGAAAAGGAGCAGCTACAAATGCTGTGCAAATAGCAGAATATTTAGTAGAAAAAAAAATTGTATAAATTCATGAGCACATTTCATAAATTATCTATTAAAAATTACATTCAAGAAACCGCTAATGCGGTTTCTCTTGTATTTGATATTCCTGAAAATTTAAAAACTAATTTTTCTTTTAAAGCAGGCCAATATCTTACACTAAAAACCATGATTAATGGAAATGAAATACGTAGAGCCTATTCAATTTGCTCTACTCCTCATAGTGGAGATTTAAAAGTAGCTGTAAAAACTGTTGAAAATGGCATTTTTTCTACTCATGCAACCTCAAAATTGAAAGTTGGTGATATTTTAGAAGTTCACGAACCTGAGGGGAAGTTTATTTTAGAACCTTCTAAGAGTAACAACTACATTGGCATAGCTGCTGGTAGTGGTATTACTCCTGTTTTGTCTATGATTAAAACTGTATTAGAAAAGGAGCCTTCATCATCTTTTACACTATTATACGGAAATAAATCATCTGAAGAGACTATGTTTAAATCTGAATTAGATGAACTATCTGGATCTTATGGTGGCCGATTTAATTTACATTATATATTCAGTAGACAAAAAGAAGAGGGGTCTTTATTTGGTCGAATTGATAAAGGGCATACAAATTATTATATCAAAAATATCTATAAAAATTGGTCATTTAAAACTGCTTTTTTATGTGGCCCAGAAGAGATGATTAATACCGTTTCTAATACATTAATAGAGAATGGATACAAAGAATCTCAGATACTATTTGAACTGTTTACAGCTACAGTTAATGAAGAAAGTGTCTCTGAGATTAAAGACGGTTTTTCTGAAGTAAGCGTATTGCTTGATGATGAAGAAATTTGTTTCACCATGAATCAAACAGACGACATTTTAGCAGCAGCATTAAGAAATAATATAGACGCCCCGTATTCATGTCAGGGTGGGGTTTGCTCAAGTTGTTTGGGTAAAGTTACAGAAGGAAATGCTGTTATGGTTAAAAACAGTATCCTAACAGATCAAGAGGTAAATGAAGGGTTTATATTAACCTGCCAAGCGCACCCCACAACTCCAAAAATTTCGATTGACTATGATGATGTTTAAAAAAAAGTATCTTTAACAAATGGATATTTATCATGTAAAAAATGCAATATTATTTGGGTTCTTTCTTTCGTTTATGATTGGCCCCGTGTTTTTCATGTTAATTCAAACAAGTATTTTAAAAGGAGCTAGGGCAGCGATCGCATTTAATTTAGGTGTTATTTTAGGAGATGTAGCATTTATTGTAATTGCCTATTTTGGAAGTAGACATTTACTAGAAAGAATTAAAGATGACCCTCGGCTATTTTTCATTGGAGGTTTAATTTTAATTGTCTACGGAACAATAACCTATTTAGACAAGTCTGAAAAAAAAGAACTTCAAGCATCTTTGAATTTATCTAATAACATCAACTATTTCAAGCTCATTTTAAAAGGATTTTTTCTAAACTTTATCAATATTGGAGTTCTGGCACTATGGCTAGGTTTAATAGTAGTTATTGGACCGGCACTAGATATGAATCCCTCATCAATTTTTTATTATTTTACAATAATCATTACTAGTTATTTTATAACTGACCTCGGAAAAATTATTTTAGCTAAACAATTGAAAAATAAAATGACTCCTTTGGTAGTTTATCGAATAAAAAGAATAATGGGAGTATTACTAATTGTATTTGGAGTTGGACTTATGATGAAGGGCTTTCTTCCAAAAGATAACAAGATTAACACACTGTTAGAACAGGTAGATAAAAAATAATATTCTCTTACTTCTTATTGTCCGATGGATAAATGTCTGCCATCAATTTAGACGGGTCTATTTCTACTGATTTAATTTCTTTTAAAACCTCAAATCTATAGATGGGATGAGCCCAAGACCAATCTTTTAAAATTGTAGCGCTTGTAGGCTTATTGCCTCTCATCATTTGTAAAGGAATATTAAAATCTTCTGAAGAACCATCTTTATAAGTTACTCTTACATCTATTGGCATTGGCATTTTACCATGCCTTTGTAAAATAATTGTTTTGTTCCTAAAACCTCGAACACTATAATCTATTGTATGCGTGGTTTGAGTCCATTCATTTAAATACCAATCTAAATGAATCCCAGAAACTTTTTCCATAGATCTTTTAATATCATTTGGTGTTGGATGTTTAAAACTAAAATCATTAAAGTATTTTTTAAGTCCTTTCTCAACATTCTCTTTCCCTATTACATACTCTAATTGAGATAAAAACATACTTCCCATGCTATAACTCGCTGTACTATAAGAAGAGTTTAAATGATACCTGTCTGCATGGGTTGTTAGCGATTCTTCTTTTCTGTAAGAAATCATTTTGTAGTACCTATTGTAGGCACCTAAATGAGGGTTTTCTATTTTCCTGTCTAAAATTTTATTCATCGCAATGTTGGAAATATAAGATGTAAACCCTTCATCCATCCACGGATGCTTACTTTCATTACTCGCTAATAAAAACTGAAACCAGGTATGTGCCATCTCGTGAGAGGTTACCCCCAACAAACTACCAAAACCTCTCTTACCAGTTATAAGAGTTGACATCGCATACTCCATGCCTCCGTCACCTCCTTGAATTACTGAGTATTGTTTGTAAGGATACTGGCCAACATTTTTACTGAAAAAACTCATTAGCTGAGCTGTTTTTGGTTGTAAGTCTTTCCAGTTTTTTAAATACTTTTCTTCTAAGTTTTTTTTATAAAAAAAATGTAAATCAATTCCATCAGCTGTTTTTAGAATGTCATGATTATAATCTGGATCTGCAGCCCACATGAAATCATGAACATTTGGGGCTTTAAAATGCCAACTTAATTTTTCACTTTTTGATTTTTTTAATTTTTTTGATTTGTCTTCATACCCATGACCTATTTCTTGAGGGTTTTGTAGATATCCTGTTCCTCCTATCGTATAGTTTTTATCAATATGAATGGTAACATCAAAATCTCCCCAAACACCATGAAACTCTCTTGCTATGTAGGGAGGTGTATGCCATCCTTCAAAATCATATTCAGCCATTTTTGGGTACCATTGTGCCATAGAAAGAACAACTCCTTCTTTATTTGTTTGACCTGAACGTCTAATTTGTTTGGGAACTTGAGCATCATATGTCATGTCAAATGTTGAACTTTTACCACTTTTTATTGGCGTACTCAGGGTTACTTCTAAAATAGTTCCTACAACTTTATATTGAACATTTTTCCCATCTTGTTTTAAAGAACCTATGTTAATATAACCAATCTCTTCAGGTTTTAATTTGCTAATTCTATTGGTAACTCTTCCATCTGGATCTTGAATATTTCTAGAACGAACATCCATTTGAGAATTTGGTTGAAAAGCATTGAAATAAAGATGATAATACACATGAGATAAGTCATCTGGCGAATTATTTGTGTACACTAGCTTCTGAGTTCCCTTGTATTGAAACTTAGTGACATCTACATCAATATCCATAGTATAATCAACATGTTGCTGCCAATAATTATAGTTTTGTTGACCATAGAAACTCAAACAAGTTGAGACACATAAAAATAGGATTATTTTCTTCATGGATAGTTTTTTTAGTTCTTTCCGTTAACCATATAATCTGCCATCTTAAGCGCATTATAAGCATTGACAACTCTTCCCGAAACTGATAACTCTGAAAACGAAACTTTTTCTCCTGTTGGTTTTTCTCTAGATCTTGAACCTGGCTTAATCACATCAAAATTAATCATCGTTCCAGAATTCATTAAGATATGTTTTACTTGGCTAGCAGATAATTTTGGGTAATAAGACCTTAATAGTGCTGCAACTCCAGCTGTTGAGGGAGCTGCCATAGAAGTTCCACTAAACTTAGCATATTCTCCCTCTGGTGTTGTTGAATAAATTTGTACACCAGGAGCAAAAACATCAACATTAATTTTACCATAGTTAGAAAAAGATGCCGGTAAATTTTCATCATAATTAGCACTCATAGCACCAACCGTTAATACATTATCAGAAATTTCTGTGACTAAATCTCTTGAATCGTTTGGAAATGTTTTTTCAACGTCCATATTTTTCCCATCATTTCCAGCAGCATTTACAATTAAAACATCTTTAGAGGCGGCATATAAAATTGCTTCATATACCCACTCTTTCTTGGGAGAAAAGCCTTTTCCAAAACTAGTATTAATTATTTTTGCTCCGTTATCTACTGCATAACGCAACCCTAAAGCTACATCTTTATCATATTCATCACCATCTGGAACCGCTCTTACCGCCATAATTTTTACATTAGTTGCTACTCCATTCATTCCAATGTTATTATTTCTTGATGCGCCTATGATGCCAGAAACATGAGTTCCGTGAGCTTCATCTTTTGTAGAGTGCCCTGTAGCTGCGTCACCATAAGAAATGTTGTCCATTGTATTCGGATCATCCCCTAAAACACTTCTATAATCTTTTTTCAAATCTTCGCCACTTAACATTGAGGAAGCATTTTCAACTAATTTTGAAAGTTCTTGTTTTGCTTGAGCTAAAGAGCTTAAACCGAAGCCGTACATTTGTTTTGCAACTTCTATACTTTGTTTTAAAGCCGAATCTTCAGTTACCACTTTTGTAACTTCGTCTTTAGAATAATTAATTTTATCAAAGTGTTTAGAAAGAGCGTCATCCGCATTGGTGACCATTTTCAACATTTGCCCATACTGTTTTTCGTTTTTCTTAGCTGCTTCAACTTTTTCATCATAAAATTTAGTAGCATCTTTTACTGATTCTTCATTTGCTATGGATGGATCTTTAACAATACGCTGATACTCTAAATGTTCCTTATAAATAGTTCCTAAAAAGTTCCATCCATTAATATCATCTACATAACCATTTTTGTCGTCATCTATTCCATTTGATGGTATTTCTTTAGAATTTACCCAAGCTACATTTTTTAAATCTTCATGTAATAAATCTGTTCCAGAATCTACCACACCAACAACTACTTCAATTCCTTTTTTCCCTTGTAAAAAATCATAGGCTTTGTCTAAACTCATTCCTGGAATTGAATCTGTAACTAGATCACTATGTCCCCAAAACTTACTTTCTTCCTCTGTTAAAGGAGCTTTTTTTGCAATAGCAGTTACACTATATGAAGAAGGTTTTGGTACTGGAATCGTTGAAATAGATTTACAGCTTCCAAGTAAAAAAGTAAAAATTGTAATAAAAATTAAGGGTTTTAAAAATTTCATGGTTTGTTTATTTTAATTAAATATATCTTTAAATTTATGTGTTTCTTTTAATCTAACTCCTTTGTTTGTTTGTTGTACAGTACAAATTTCAGAATAAGCATCATGCTCTAAAAACAAAAAATATTCATTGTCTGCAGCTTCACTTAAAAAAGCTTCTTTTTCTTTTATTGTTAACAATGGTCTTGTGTCATACCCCATAACATAAGGTACAGGTATGTGACCTATAGTTGGTAACAAATCTGCCATAAAAATAATGGTTTTTCCTTGATAAAAAACTTTAGGTAACATTTGTTTTTCTGTGTGACCATCCATTTTTAAAACATTAAATCCAACTTGCTGAAATGATTTTTCAGAAATAAAATTTAATTGACCACTTTCTTGTATGGGTAGAATATTTTCTTGTAAGAAAGAGGCTTTTTCTCTAGGATTTGGATGAGTTGCCCAGTTCCAGTGTTCTTGATTACTCCAAAATTTGGCATTCTTAAAAGCAGGTTCATAGCCTGTTTGATTCTTATTCCATTGAATTGAGCCTCCACAATGATCAAAATGTAAATGAGTTAAAAAAACATCTGTAATATCATCTCTATGAAAGCCATATGAAGCTAGAGAGGTGTCCAATGAATAGTCTCCATATTGATAATAATAGCCAAAAAATTTATCAGACTGCTTATTCCCCATACCAGTATCAATTAGAATAAGCTTATTACCATCCTCAATTAACATCGAGCGCATTCCCATCTCAATCATGTTATTTGAATCTGCAGGATTTGTTTTTTGCCAGATTGATTTTGGGACTACTCCAAACATAGCGCCTCCATCTAACTTAAAGTTTCCAGTTTGTATGGGATAAATTCTCATGATAAGCAAAGATGCAAAAAAACATCAATAATTCTGAATAAAATAAAGCAAAACCTATGAGACACTTTTAAAGTTCATTCAAAAAAATAAGCACCGATAACGATGCTTATTTTGAGGTGTCGAGCGGATTCGAACCGCTGTAGATGGTGTTGCAGACCACTGCCTAGCCACTCGGCCACGACACCCTGTAGGAGTGCAAATTTACATCAATTATCTAGTAATCCAAGTTTTTTTGAACTTAACGTTCTTTTGTAAGAATAATAACAACTTCTTGAACATTTCCTCCTATTGGCGGATTAATTTTAGCAACACTTACTGTGGCACTTGTTATCATTTTTAATTCTAAAAAAAATCGATCTAAAATTCTTCTAGCCACTTCTTCCAACAGCTTGGATCTTTTACCCATTTCTTCTTTGACAATATGATTCAAATGCACATAGTCTACGGTATCCTCGAGGGCATCAGAGATAGAAGATTTAGATAAATTTGCTTCAACTTCAATATCTACTCGATACCAAGAGCCAATTATAGCCTCTTCTTCTAGACAACCATGATTGGCATATAGTTTAATATTGTTTACTTGTATCTTACCCATAAGCTATAGTTTCTCCCACATTTTTTGAGAATTTAACCTAAAAGATCCAAGATGGCTAAAATTACACTGATCAGGGGATATAATGGATAAAAAAGATTCTTGACTTTTATTGTTATAAAGGTGATAAGTTTCTCCTATGATGGGCTCAAAATTAAATTTAGCGTTATAAACTAAATCATTATAAGTAAACTGTTCCATCATTTCCTCGTACTCTTTTCTTAACTCATCAAACTTGCTTTTAAATTGTTTGTTTACTCTATCTACACCGTCATTTCTCCATGTTGCTGTGTTCAGTGGCTTTATTACCGGAGAACTTGCGCTAGTAGCATAAGGTATCACAGCTGCATTGTATTGCTGTGTATCTTCGTCAAAAACTACTAAATCTGGTTTCTTTGCCATTAAAACTGTTTAAGATTTCAAAATTACTACAAATAAATTTTTTTTTTCTTAAAGTAATCAAAATTATAATGCCCAAGAAATCCGCTTATTTTGTTTAATTTTGTGAACTCAATTTTAGTTGAAACTCGATGTCTGAAGAAAAAAAATCACTCAATTTTATTGAGCAAATTATTGAAGAAGATTTGGCAAACGGAATGCCAAAAGAAAACCTACGTTTCCGGTTCCCTCCAGAACCGAATGGATATTTACACATAGGACATACAAAGGCCATTGGAATTAGTTTTGGATTGGGAGAGCAGTATAATGCTCCTGTAAACTTGCGTTTTGATGACACAAATCCTGCAAAAGAAGAACAAGAATATGTTGATGCCATTAAAAATGACATTACTTGGTTAGGGTATGAGTGGGCAAATGAATTGTATTCTTCAGATTATTTTCAACAACTATATGACTGGGCCATTTTGATGGTTAAAGAGGGTAAAGCCTATGTAGATAGTCAATCATCAGAGGAGATGAGAGAACAAAAAGGAACTCCAACAGAGGCAGGAACCAATAGCCCTTTTAGAAATAGGTCTGTAGCTGAGAATCTTGATTTATTTGAAAAAATGAAAGCAGGAGAGTTTCAAGAAGGAGAACATATCTTGCGTGCTAAAATTGACATGGCAAGTCCAAATATGTTACTTCGTGACCCTATAATGTATAGAGTTTTACACAAAGAACATCATAGAACAGGAAACGATTGGAATATTTACCCAATGTATGATTGGACGCATGGAGAGAGTGATTATATAGAGCAAATTTCACATTCTTTATGTTCACTTGAGTTTAAACCTCATAGAGATTTATACAATTGGTTCAGAGATCATGTGTATGAATACGGAAAAGAACAATTCCCAAACCCTCCAAAGCAACGTGAATTTTCTCGTTTAAATTTAAGCTACACCATTATGAGTAAGCGTAAATTAATGCGATTGGTAGAAGATGGTGTGGTTTCTGGATGGGACGATCCAAGAATGCCAACTATTTCAGGATTAAGAAGAAGGGGGTATACTCCAGCATCAATTAAAAGTTTTATTGAAACTGTTGGAGTTTCTAAACGAGAAAACATCATTGATGTAGCATTATTAGAATTTAAAATTCGTGAAGATTTAAATAAAACTGCTAAAAGAGTAATGGGGGTTTTAGATCCTGTAAAAGTGGTCATTACAAATTACCCGGAAGATAAAGAAGAGGTATTAGATGCGAGTTATAATGATTACCAAGAAGGTTTTGGAAGTAGAGAAGTTCCTTTTTCAAAAGAGCTCTTTATAGAAAAAGAAGACTTTAGAGAAGAGGCTAACAAAAAATTCTTTCGATTAAAATTAGGTAAAGAGGTTCGATTAAAAAACGCATACATTATAAAAGCTGAAAGTTGCACCAAAGATAATGAAGGTAATATTACAGAAATCCAATGTACTTATGATCCTTTGAGTAAATCTGGAAGTGGAACTGAAGAAAGTACTCGAAAAGTAAAAGGAACCTTGCATTGGGTGTCTGTAAAACACGCCATCAATGCAGAAGTAAGATCTTATGATCGTTTGTTTTCTGATGAGGCTCCTGATGGTCATAAAGACAAAGATTTTATGGAGTTCTTAAATCCTAACTCTTTAGAGGTTATCAATGCTTTTGTAGAGCCTAGTTTGGAATCAGCTAATTTAGGTGAACGATTTCAATTTCAACGGTTAGGGTATTTTTGTGTTGATGACGATACAACCTCAGATGCTTTGGTTTTTAATAAAACTGTTGGGCTAAGAGATAATTGGACCTCTAAACAAAACAAATAAGAAATATATTAAGGAGCGGGATTAGGTATCATCGCATGTACTTCTTGAATTTCTTGCAAGGTTTGCTTCGATAATTCTATATGAATGCTCCCAATATTTTCCTTGAGTTGACTCATTTTTGTAGCCCCAATGATATTACTGGTTACAAATGGCAATTGATTGATGAAAGCCAAGGATAATTCTGATAAGGTAATTCCATTATTTTTTGCAATTTCTTGATATCTTTTTACAGCTTCACTAGAACCATCTCCCATATAACGTGCAATAAATCTTGGAAATAAATTTCCTCGAGATCCTTCTGGGCTTTTACCGTCTAGATATTTTCCAGACAATACGCCTTGAGCCAAAGGTGAATAGGCCAATAAACCTATATCTTCTCTCATAGATACTTCAGATAGTCCAACTTCATAACCTCTATGAATTAACGAATACGAATTTTGGATGGTAACTGGCCTAGGCAAGTTATGATCATTAGCCGTTTGGAGATACTTCATAGTACCCCAAGGTGTTTCATTAGAAAGGCCAATGGTTCTAATAGTTCCTGCTTTTACAAAAGCATCTAATGTCTCTAAAATTTCTAAATGATTTTCTGCTTCTTTTGTAGCTGTTTGATAGGGGTAATCTCTAACACCAAAACAATTTACGCCTCTAGAAGGCCAATGCAATTGGTATAAATCTAAATAGTCTGTTTGCAGTCTCTGTAAACTTCCTTCTATGGCTTCTGTAATATTTTGCCTGGTAAACCCTCCCGTTCTAATATGCTTTGTATAATCTCCACCTCCTGCAATTTTACTCGCTAAAACAACGTTTTCTCTATTTCCTGTTTTTTGAAACCAACTCCCAATAATTCGTTCTGTATCTGCATAGGTGGCAGGAGTTGCGGGTACTGGATATAGTTCTGCTGTATCAAAGAAATTGACCCCTTGTTCTAAGGCATAATTCATCTGCTCAAATGCTTCCTCTTGGGAATTTTGGTTTCCCCAAGTCATGGTTCCTAAACAGATTTTTGAAACTTTAATAGCCGTTTTAGGAAGTGTGGTGTATTTCATATTTTATTTTTAAAAAGCAATATGATTCGCTTTTGAGCGAATCATATTAAAAAAACATATTTGTGTGGGTTAAATATAAGAAATATTCTCTAAGAACGAATGGCATTAATTCCTGGCAAAGTTTTGCCTTCTAATGTTTCTAACATAGCTCCACCGCCTGTAGATACATAACTAACTTTATCTGCAAAACCAAATTGTTTTACTGCAGCCACAGAGTCTCCTCCGCCAACTAGAGAGAAAGCACCATTTTGAGTGGCTCTGTCTATAGAATTACCAAGTGCAATGGTTCCTTTAGAAAAAGTCTCTAATTCAAAAACTCCTAAAGGGCCATTCCATAAAATGGTTTTAGATGAATTGACAACCTCATCAAAAATTCTTTGTGATGCTGGACCTGCGTCTAATCCTTGCCAACCATCTGGTATTTGAGTTACATCTACCACTTGAGTATTGGCATCGTTAGAAAAATCGTCTGCTGCCAACACATCTACAGGAAGGTGAATTTGTACATTTTTAGCGGCTGCTTTTTCTAGAATTTCTAGAGCCAACTCCATTTTATCGTCTTCACAAATAGAATTTCCAACACTACCTCCTTGTGCTTTTATAAAAGTAAAAGTCATTCCACCTCCAATGATTAAATGATCTACTTTGTCTAAAATATTTTCTATAACGGTAATTTTTGAAGATACTTTTGCCCCTCCTAAAATAGCTAGGACTGGTTTCTCGCTATTGTTTAATACCTTATCTATACTTTCTATTTCTTTGGCTAGTAAACTTCCAAAACATTTATGTTCTGAAAAATATTTTGCGACTATAGTAGTTGAAGCGTGAGCTCTATGAGCAGTCCCAAAAGCATCATTTACATAAATGTCTCCATTATTAGCCAATAGTTTTGAGAACTCTTCATTACCAGCGGTTTCTTCTTCATAAAATCGAAGATTTTCTAGCAATAAAATTTCGCCATTTTGTAAGTTATTTACAGATTCTGTTACTTTTTCTCCAACACAATCAGCTACAAACTTGACTTGAACTCCTAAAACTTCGGTTACTTTTTCTACAATATGCTTTAATGAATAGGCAGCTTCTACTCCTTTAGGCCTTCCTAAATGAGACATCAAAACAACCGAACCACCATCTTCTAAAATCTTTTTTATTGAAGGTTTTGCTGCTTCTATTCTTGTAGCATCTGTTACTTCAAAGTTATTATTTAGAGGAACATTAAAATCTACACGTATTAATGCTTTTTTATTTTTAAAATTGAAGTCTTGTATGGTTTTCATTATTAATTATTTTACACAAAAATAGCTAATAAAAGGGGTTCACAGAAATTGAAAACTGAAAAGTTAATATAACGTTTGCGTAAAATTAACGCTTATATTTGTGTCATGCTTTTTAATCAAATTATTGGTCAGGAACATATAAAAACCCATTTACTGGCTTCTGCTAAGAATGGAAGAATCCCTCATGCACAATTATTTATTGGAAAAGAGGGTTCAGGAACTTTACCCGTTGCTATTGCTTACGCACAATTTTTATTAAGTAATTTTTCTGACAATCCTGAGGCAAGCGAATTAAAAGTAGACAAGCTACAACATCCAGATTTACACTTTGCCTTTCCAGTAACCACCAATGATTCTGTTAAAAAACACCCTGTTAGTAATTTATTTTTATCTGAATGGAGAGATTTTGTGAAAAATCAACCTTATGGGAGTCTTTTTAATTGGCTGCAATCTATTGGTGTAGAAAATAAGCAAGGAATGATTGGGGTTGATGAAGCTTTAGAGATTGTAAAAAGATTACAACTTAAATCTTATGAAGGCGGTTTTAAAGTAATGATTATTTGGATGGCAGAAAAAATGAATACTGCGGCTGCAAATAAATTATTAAAGTTGATTGAAGAACCTCCTGAAAAAACAATTTTCTTGTTAATTACTGAAAATGAAGATCAAATAATTAACACCATAAAATCGCGTTGCCAAGCATTGCACTTTCCTGTTTTAAGTGAAAAAGATATTGCCATGAATTTGGTAGCAAGAGAAAATTTATCAGAAAGTGAGGCTTTAAAAATAGCAACTCAAGCTGAGGGAAATTATAACAAGGCGGTTCACCTATTACATCAAGATTCTAATGATCTTATTTTTGAGGAGTGGTTTATTACCTGGATTCGTGCTGCTTTTAAAGCTAAAGGAAATGCTGCTGTTATTCAGGAATTAGTAATTTGGTCTGAGACTATTTCAAAATCTGGTAGAGAAACTCAAAAACAATTTTTAGGCTATTGTCTCCAATTCTTTAGACAGGCCTTATTGTTAAATTATAAATCACCAGAGTTAGTTTTCTTGGAAATAAAAACACCCAAATTTAATTTACAAAACTTTGCCCCTTTTGTTCATAGTGAAAATATCTTATTCATTGAAAAAGAATTAAATGATGCGTTATATCATATTGAAAGAAATGGTAATGCTAAAATTATTTTGTTAGATCTTTCTATGAAATTAACTCGTTTCCTTCACAAAAAAGAAAAAAAAATTTAATTATCTACATTCCTTTATGTAGCTTTTTTGCAATATATAAGTCTGATATTGTTGGATTTTCTGGACATTTTTTTATGAGTTCAAAAGTATCTCCAGTTGTTACGTTTCCGGTTTGTATAACTTTAAAATATACTCCACACATAGTGGTGTTCCAGAATTGCTTCACGATTTTCATGTCGTTAAAACGAACTCCTAATTTTACACAAGGGTCTCTTTGTTTTGTTGCCTCTAAAATACATTCACCAACTCTAAAAGTATCACCTACATGAATTTCTGTTTCTTCTAAAGTATCTATGGTTAGGTTTTCGCCAAACATCCCATATTGCCAGTCTAATGATGCATATTTTTCTTTCCAATACTCATAATGTAATTGAGAATACCCATATACAGCCTGCTCGATCCCACCATGATATTTTCTGTTACAAATAGTATCTCCTTTTACCTCTTCTTTATCAAGAAAAATAGAGGCGTTAACAGGAAATTTAAAAATTCCGGTGGTGATGATTTTTCCTTTCCAATTAATATCTTTTCGTTCGCCTACGTTGGTTGAAATAATTTTCATTTAACTATTTATGATATTTATTTAATAAAACTAGTCTTTTAAAAAATTCTGTAAGACATCTGCTATTTTTCTATTATCGGATAATTGTGGTATTTTGTTTTGTCCACCAAACTTACCAATAGATTTCATGTATTCATGAAACCCTCCTTTTTTAACTTTTCTAATAAGTAATGGCTGAAGTATTTTCCCTTCTATTAAGTCAAAATAATACACATTTTGAATTTGCATGGATGCATCAATTTTTGAGGCAAAATCATCAATATCTTCAGGTTCGTTTTCAAACTCAATAAACCACTCATGGTAGGGCAATCCTTCTGATGGATTTACTTGTGGTGCTACTGTAAATTCACTAACATTAATTTTTGTTCCGCTAATAGCATCATTTAGAGCTTTTTCAACTTCCTTTCCAATCACATGTTCTCCAAAAGCAGAGATAAAATGTTTAATTCTGCCTGTTACTTTAATTCTGTAAGGGATTAATGAAGTGAACTCTACCGTATCACCAATATTATACCCCCACAAACCCGCATTGGTATTGAGTATGATAACGTAATTAACATTCAACTTTACATCTTCTATACATATTCTGGTCGGATTTGCATCAAAATATTCATTAGCGGGGATAAACTCATAAAAAATACCACTGTTTAATTGCAATAACATCCCTAGCTCAGTTTGAGAATCTTGGAAGGCAATAAATCCCTCTGAGGCTGGATATAACTCTATGTAATCTATTTTTTTTCCAATTAATGTCTCAAACTTATTTTTATAAGGTTCAAAATTTACACCTCCATAAATGAAAAAATTAAAATTTGGAAAAATTTCAGAAATAGTCTTTCCTGTTTTATTGATCAATTTTTCAAAATACATCTGAACCCACGAAGGAATTCCACTAATCACAGACATATCTTCATCAATAGTTTCTTTGACTATAGCATCTACTTTTTTATCCCAATCTTCAATACAATTCGTTTCCCAACTTGGTAATCTATTTTTTAATAAATATTGAGGTACATAGTGGGCAACAATTCCACTCAGTCTACCCAATTTAATTCCGTTTAACATTTCTAAAACTGGACTTCCTTGTAAAAAAATCATCTTACCATTTACAAAACTAGCATCATTTTTTTCTGCTATGTAGCAGAGCAACGCTTCTTTTGCTGCTTTAATGTGAGTAGGCATTGACTCTTTGGTTATTGGAATGTACTTGGCGCCTGAAGTTGTACCTGATGTTTTTGCAAAATACAAGGGCTTCCCTTTCCAAAGCACATCTTTTTCGCCAGAAACTACCCTGTCTATGTAAGCTCTTAACCCTTCATAATCTGATATTTTAACTTGTTGTTTAAACTCTGAATATGAAGTGATTTGGTTAAAGTTATGATCTTTTCCAAAAGCTGTGTTCTTTGCTTTTTTGATGAGTTTTCTTAGAACTTTTTGTTGAGTTTTATGAGGTTTATAAGCCCATTTATAAACTTTTTTTTGAGCTTTTCTTGCAAAAGGAATGGCTAATAAAGATTTTATACTCATTATTCAAAATCTATATAATTGGAGGGATTTACAGCATAGCCATCACTCCAAAGTTCAAAATGTAAATGTGGGCCTGTTGTTAATTCTCCTGAAGACCCTACGCTGGCTATTACTTCTCCAGACTGAACTAAATCTCCTTGATCTTTTAACAATGAACCGTTGTGCTTGTATACAGAAATAAAATTATTGGCATGCTTTAATATAATTACATACCCTGTTTCTGTTGTCCATTCTGAAAAAATAACTGTACCGTCTGCAGCTGCTTTAACAGGTGTTCCTACTTTGGTAACTACATCTATAGCAAAATGTTTATTTTCTGAATTAAAAGATTGAGAAATAGTTCCACTTATGGGGGCAAAAAACACAATTTTTACCTTTTCTAGAAGTTCATCTGATAATGGAAATCGATCTCTACTTTCTATTTTTTCTCTGAATATAGAATCTTGTTTAGAAGCATCTAACGTGCTTTCATCAATTTGTATTCTTTTTGCCATCTCTTGAATAGAATCTATTACATCATCTTCTGTAATATCTCCTGTGAGAACAGATTTAATTGATTTGGTATAATTCTCTATCACTGCCAACCTGTTTTTGAGAGAATCTGATTCGAATGTTAATTTTGTGGCATTGGTTTTTAATTTCAGGGAAGAATATCCAGGAATATATTCTCTAATAGGTGTAAAAGCTATCAGTAAAATAGTAGCTAAGATTAAAAAAACTGAAAACAAGCCACTAAATACAAATACATTTAAACGAGATAATTTGAGCGCAAATCTTTCTTCAAATGTATGCTCATTTAAAATTACCAATCGATATTTATTGGTTAGCTTTTGCTTTAGTTTTACTTTCTTAGTTTTCTTTTTAGCCATTTAAATTTGAATGATTCTACAAATATACAACGAAAGACTCTTCGGAAGATTTTATAGGTGATAGTAAAATTAAGTTCTATAAAAATTCATCTCGTCTATATACTTCCATACTTCTTTTGGAAGCATAGGTTCTACATTTTTATTATTCTTAATTCCTTGCCTAATTAATGTAGCTGAAATTTGAATAATTGGAGCGTCTATCTTATGAATTTTTGGATGATTTTCAAAAATTGTTTTTGTTTTTCCTTCTGTAATTCTCGGATAGCAATAAATTTCATGATTATCTAGAATGGTTTCGTAATTTTTCCATTTGTGAAAACTTTTTAAGTTGTCTTCACCCATGATTAAATGAAACTCATGCTGAGGATACTTTTCATTTATGTGGGCAAGTGTATTAACTGTATAACTAGGCTGGGATAATTTAAATTCTATATCTGATGGTTTAATTTTAGAGTATTTTTCAAGAGCTTGATATACTAATTCAAATCTATGATGGTTTGCCAATAAAGAACTTTTCTTCTTTAAAGGGTTGTGGGGTGTAACCACCATCCATACTTCATCTAGATCTGAATACTCTACTAAATGGTTAGCTATAATAACATGACCAACATGAATTGGATTAAAAGTCCCAAAATACAAGCCAACTTTCATTTCTTACTTATTTAAAAAATCATTAACTAAATTTTCAGCATCATTTAATGCTGTTGTCAAATCATCATTTAATATAATGGTATCAAACTGGGGCGCTGTTGCCATTTCTGTAGGGGCTTTTGCAACTCTCATTGCAATTTTTTCTGAAGATTCTTCTCCTCGTTGCTTTAGTCTTATTATGAGCTCATTTATGTCTGGAGGCTTTACAAAAACAGCTAATGTTCTTTCTGGAAACTTTTTCTTAATTCTCAATCCTCCGGCAACATCTATATCAAAAATTACATGTTTTCCTTTAGCCCAAATTCTTTCTACTTCGGTTTTTAATGTCCCGTAAAAATTATCAATGTAAACCTCTTCCCACTCCAAAAACTCATCGAGTTTAATTTTATTTTTAAACTCTTTAGCAGAAATGAAATAATAATCTTCTCTGTCTTTTTCATTTCCTCTAGCCTCTCTTGAAGTTGCTGAAATAGAAAATTCTAATTGAAATTTTTCCTGATTTAACAAGTGACGAACTATGGTTGTTTTTCCTGATCCGGATGGTGCTGAGAAGACAATTAATTTTCCCTTAAATTGATTCATTTTTAGTAGGTATATAACTTTCTTGGGTTATTATAAAACGTTTAAAACTTGCTCTTTAATTTTCTCTAATTCATTTTTCATTTGAATAACAGCCTTTTGCATTGGAGCAAAATTAGCTTTAGATCCAATGGTATTAACTTCCCTTCCAATTTCCTGAACAATAAATCCTAATTTTTTACCATTAGAATCCTCTGTTCCTAGTTCCTGTAAGAAGTACGTTAAATGATTAGCCAATCGGACCTTTTCTTCGTTAATATCTAATTTTTCTAGGTAATAGATTAACTCTTGCTCAAAACGATTTTCATCGGTTTGTACTTTTAAATCATCTATTGCTTTTTTTAAACGTTCTTTTACATGTGTAATTCTTGCACCATCAAAAGACTTTACTTCCTCCAGATATGATTGAATATTTTCAATTCTTAATTTAAAATCTTTTTCTAGCGAAGCAGCTTCATCTATTCTGTATTGAATAATATCATTAACGGCTTTTTGGATGTTTACACTTATTTGAGCCCATTCACCTTCGTCTAACTCATCTCTTTCAGTTTTTAAAGCATCTGGCATTCTTACAGCCATTTTTAATAGTTCTACATCATTTGAAGATCCTGTTTGAACAACGTTTCTTAATTGCTGCATATATTCAGAAACAACGCCCTTATTTACTGTTGTAGAAGTTTCATCTGCAGTCATCTCTATATATATAGAAAAATCTACTTTCCCTCTAACCAATTTTGAAGCCAACTCTTTTCTAACAGTAAGCTCTTTTACCCTGTAATAAGAGGGTATGCGAACATTTAAATCTAAATTCTTACTATTTAAAGACTTTATTTCTATGGTTACTTTTTTATCTGATAAGTGTAGTACGGATTTCCCGTAACCCGTCATTGAATGAATCATTTATTATCCTTTTTATTGATTACAAAGATACATTTTTAATTCGCTGTTATTGCAGCTTGTTTGGTCACCAAAAAGACTCCAAAAAAAATAAGAATTGAAGCTATAATTTTAATAAAATTGAGTTGATCACTACCAACAATTAACGCGTAAATAGTTGCGATAACTGGTTGTAAGTAAATAAAAACACTAACTGTAGTAGGCTTTAATTTAGACAATGCAAAAAGATTAAATAGGTAGTTTATACAAGTTGTAAATAAAACCACAAAACCTACTTTAAAATAAATATCTGAAGGCATTTCTTGCCATGAAACATTGAGAAATTCTGAAATACCAAACGGAAAAATAAAAATGAACCCTGCTAAATAAAGCCATTTTACAAAAATAATTGGATGATATTTAACTATTAAATTTTTTACCAAAACTAAATACATTGCGTAAGAAGCTGCATTAATAAAAACTAAAAAATTTCCTAATGCTCTGTTACTAGCTTTGTCCTCTGAAACATGACCATACACAATAAGCAATACAGCTCCAACCAATCCAATAATTACTCCTGTTATTCTATAATTTGGTATCTTTTCCTTAATTATAATACTGGAAAAGATTAGCACTAAAATAGGTGTAGTTACCATTATTACAGAGGCACTAATTGGGGTTGTAAAACTCAATCCTTTAAAAAAAGTAAGCATGTTAAGCCCAACTCCAAAAAAGGCAGCCAATCCTATTTTTTTAAAATCAGTTTTCTCAATAGATTTCTCTCCCTTGATAAATAGACCAAGAATCCAGAAAATTATCATTGCACCTCCAACTCTGATGAAAATAAAACCAAAAGGATGAATGTGAGTATTCATTACCTCTTTTGCAATGGTAAAAGTGACACCATATATAATTGCTGCAATAAAAAGAGCTATCAAAGCCAGCGATCTTGGATTCATAATTAACTTATTTTTTTAAGGTACAAAGTTGCATAATAATTTTTGATGTAAATTTAATTCTGATGAAAAGATTACATTTACATTTAAAACGTTTTTTGTGTTAAGCAGCCATCATGTTTTAATAATTCGTCTGTCAGCAATGGGAGATGTTGCTATGTCTGTTCCTGTTATCAGAGCATTTGCAAAGCAATACCCAAATTGTAAAATAACTGTAGTCTCTAAACCTTTTTTGAGACCTCTTTTTGATGGAATCCCAAATGTTTCTTTTTTTGCCGCTGAAGTCACAAAAAATCATAAAGGTATTATGGGTTTATTTAGGCTATTTGTAGAACTAAAAAAACAAAAAATTACTCATATTGCTGATTTTCATAATGTATTGCGTTCAAAAATATTAAGAACTTTATTTTTTTTAAGCGGAAAACCTTGTATGCATATTGATAAAGGTAGAGCAGAAAAAAAAGCACTTACCAGGTCAAATAATAAGATTTTTAAGCAATTAAAAACAAGTCACCAGCGGTATGCAGATGTTTTGCAAAAGTTAGGATATCCAGTAGATCTATCGAAGTCTTTTTCTTTAGATAAAAAACAAATCTTAAAAAATAGTATTAAAATAACTGGATTAAAAGAAAATACTTGGATTGGAATTGCTCCTTTTGCTGCCTTTAAAAGTAAAATATACCCCCTGGAATTAATGGAAGAAGTTATTGAAAAACTAACTTCAAAAAAAATAAAAATAGTTCTATTTGGTGGGGGTAAAAAAGAAATAACTATTTTAAATGCGTTGGAAAAAAAGTATCACAATGTGCAAAATATTGCAGGTAAAATGTCTTTCGATGAAGAATTGGAGCTAATAAGATCATTAGATCTTATGATTTCAATGGATTCGGGAAATGCTCATTTAGCTGCCATGCAACAAATTAAAACAATTACTCTTTGGGGAGTTACCCATCCCTTTGCTGGATTTGCACCATTTGATCAGCCAAAAAAATATTGCCTTGTGTCTGATATAAAAAAATATCCAAAAATACCAACCTCTATATACGGAAATAAGGTTTTTGAGGGTTACGAGGATGTTATGAAAACTATCTCACCGTCCTTCATTGTTAAAGCAGTAATGGATGCATTAGAGGACTAAAAAAAGAGTCTTTACAGACTCTTTTCTATGTTTTGGCTAATAATTCTTAGCGGGTTTTTAATAAGTTAGTAAATTGATATATAGTTAATTACTATATTTTAAAAACATCTAAATTTACAAAATTAAATTGAGGTATATCTCCTAGAATTAAAAAAACCACACATGACTATTCATCACATCTTAAAAAATAATTCAGTTCTCAATACTTTTATAAAAGAAATAAGAGACCATATTATTCAAAAAGATACCATGCGCTTCAGAAGAAATATAGAACGTATTGGTGAAATATTATCTTATGAATTAAGTAAAGAACTTGATTACCATAAAGAAGAAACAAAGACTGTTTTAGGAGTAAAAGAAAATAATATAATGAATAATGATTTGGTTATTTGTTCAATTTTGAGGGCAGGACTTCCTCTTCATCAAGGAATATTAAATTATTTTGACGGAGCCGAAAATGCCTTTATCTCTGCATATAGGCACCATCCAAATAATGACACTGAATTTGAAATAAAAGTAGATTATTTTGCAGCTCCCTCTTTAAAAGATAAAACTTTAATTATTGCAGATCCAATGCTTGCAACCGGGAAATCTATGGTTACAGTGTATGAAGCTATTAAAAAATTTGGTGCCCCTAAAAAAATTCATATTATTTCAGTGATAGGATCTATAGATGGAGTTCATTTTATTAAAAAATATTTTCCTGAAAATACCCATTTGTGGATTGCAGATATAGATCCGGTACTTAATAATAATGGCTATATAGTTCCTGGATTAGGAGACGCGGGTGACTTATCTTATGGAATTAAACTATAAATAAAATTACAGGAGCAGCAATAAGTATAATAATAAAGATATTTTTAATAAAAACTCTTTTAATGCTCTCTAACCAGTTTGTTATGATGATTGATACTGGGAAAAAAAGTAGTAATATTTTATTGGCCTCATGGATGTTTTGAATCAAAAAGACAGTGATTGCAATTAAAAAATTGGAAATTATCAGAATCCAATATTTTCTATAATTCCCACTAATTAAAAATACTTTTGGGGTTTTTATTAAAATTGAAATTAAAGATATAATTCCTAAAAATAATGTTGAAAATAAAAATTTATTAGCTGTGTAAACCTCAAAATTATAATTTGAGTACCATAAAAATAAATTTGAAAATTCTGAAGTATCCCCTTCCCATAGAGAATAAGAAAAATAACAAAATACAGGCGTAACAAAACCAATGACAGGAATTAAAAGAGTTCTTACAGTTAATTTTTGAAACATCCCGACAGATAAGAAAATTAGCATCCCAAAAATAACTGTAGTTGAATCAAAAAGGAAAAGAATTCCCAGCCAAAAACCGCAATCAAAAATTTTCTTGTATACTTCTTTATTACTCCTGAGGCTAAAAACTCTTCGTAAAAAAATTAATAATAATAAATTTAAAAAAATAGTAGAAACGTTTAAAAATGCCGCTGGATAAAAGCCGAAAAAAAGTGCAAAAAGTAGTAATCCATAGGAGTTACTTAGGGTTAACTTATTCTTTATTAAAATAAAATTATAGAATAAGAATAAAAATAAAAACAATATTACAGTCAATAGTTGATTTAATATTACGTTTATGTCAAAAAATTGAATGGGATTGACAATAAAAAAATTAGCTATATAATATCCTAAAAAGACAAAAAAAATAACAATAAAATTAACTGGATTTGATTTCCCAAAAAAATTGGCTAACATACTTAGTTTTTATATTTTTGTACCGTAAATATACTTTAAGATATGATAGCATTCAATATTTTTAAATGGATTGGTGAATTATTCACAGATGTGTTATTTATGCCTTTTAACACAATTCGAGCAATAGCCTTACAAGATTTCGGCTGGTGGAAAGCTAATGCTATAAACTGGCTTTTTTTACTTATCCTTTTTGTTCTTCTGGCTTATTGGATGAAAGAATCTCGTAGATTTGTAAAAGAAGGTACAGAAGATCGTGCCTAATTAACTATTATTTTGGGGAGTAAAAATAAACTAAAACGTTTCAATGAAAATGAAACGTTCACCAATGTCATTCAACCATCTAGAGAAGAAGTCTTAGACAACTTTTCGTTCAAAGGGAAATGGCATTCTTTTTTTAAAAACACCCACCCAATTGTTATTGAACTAGGTTGTGGCAAAGGGGAATACACTATTGATTTAGCAAAGAAAAATCCAGACAAAAACTTCATTGGTATCGATATTAAGGGAGCCAGATTTTGGAGAGGAGCTAAAACCGCTTTAGAAGATAATTTAGGAAATGTTGCCTTTGTTAGAACTCAAATAGAATTAGTTGATTTTATTTTTGATAAAGAAGAAGTTGATGAAATTTGGATTACATTTCCCGACCCTCAGATCAAATATAAGCGCACTAAACACCGAATGACTAATCATGCTTTTCTAAAAAAATATGACCATATTTTAAAGAAGGATGGTGTTATAAATCTTAAAACTGATAGTGAGTTTATGCATGGCTATACCCTAGGGTTGCTGCATGGAGAGGGTCATGAAATAGTTCATGCTAACCATGATGTTTATAAAGACTATTACTCACCAGATGAGGTAACTGGAACTCAAACCTTTTACGAGAAGAAATACTTAGAAAAAGGCAAAGCAATTACTTACATCAAATTTAAATTGAATTTCTAGACAAATTCAATCTTTTCTTTCTTTGAAGAATTCATTTTTTATATCTTTCCTTAATGAAAGAATCCGATAATTTTTTCGAAAAAGTTTATCAAGTAGCTCGTTTAATACCTTATGGAAAGGTTACCAGTTATGGAAGTATTGCCAACTATTTGGGAGCAGCTAGATCTTCAAGGATGGTTGGCTGGGCCATGAATAATTCTCACGCGCAAAAAAAAGAGGTTCCTGCTCACAGAGTAGTCAATAAAAATGGAATTCTAACCGGAAAACATCACTTTAACGGAACTAATCTGATGCAACAGCTATTAGAAAATGAGGGGATCATTGTTATTGATAATCAAATTCAAGAATTAGAAAAAGTTTTTTGGAATCCAATGAAGGAACTCCCTTAGAAATTGACTCATTTCTTTTTGATAGATTTGGAATTTACTTCCTTTTGTATCTAAAGCTTTAGCGTTATCTTTGCAAAATAGTATAAATTATAAAAATACATGTCTTTTACAAAGCAAGATATATACAACGCACTAGACACAATTACTGAACCAGGTGAGGGAAAAAGCCTTGTTGAAAACAAAAACATTAGCAATCTAGTTGTATTTGGTAATGAAGTTATTGTTGATGTAGCTATCAGTAATCCAACATTGCAAGCAAAAAAGAAAGTTGAGTCAGAAATTAAAAAAGCAATCCTTTCAAAAGTAGATGAAAAAATTGATGTGAAAGTAAATGTAAAAACTTCTGCTGCTCCAAAAAAAGAAGAAAAATCAACTCTTATTAAAGGAAAAAAAATCCCATCTATAAAAAATATTATTGCAATTGCTTCAGGTAAGGGTGGTGTAGGAAAATCTACCATCACAGCCAATATGGCGGTTAGCTTGTCAAAAATGGGCTTCAAAGTAGGCATATTAGATGCAGATATTTATGGCCCTTCAATGCATTTGATGTTTGATGTAGAAAAAGAAAGACCAATTTCAGTTAAAATAGAAGGTCGTTCTAAAATGAAGCCAATAGAAAACTATGGCGTAAAGTTACTATCACTTGGATTCTTTACAAACCCTAATCAAGCGGTTATCTGGAGAGGACCAATGGCTTCAAAGGCATTAAACCAACTAATTTTTGATGCAGATTGGGGTGAGCTAGACTTTCTTTTAATTGATTTACCGCCTGGAACTGGAGATGTTCATTTATCTATAGTACAAGCATTACCAATTAATGGCGCTGTTATTGTAAGTACTCCACAAACTATTGCGTTAGCTGATGCAAAAAAAGGAGTTGCTATGTTTCAACAAGAAAGTATTCAGGTTCCTGTTTTAGGAATCATTGAAAACATGGCTTACTTTACACCTGAAGAACTCCCTGATAATAAATATTATATCTTTGGCAAAGATGGTGCAAAACACTTGGCAGAAGATATTAACACAAAATTTCTAGGAGAAATTCCTTTGGTACAGAGTATTAGAGAAGCTGGTGATGTTGGACATCCAGTTGCATTACAAGAAAATACATCTTTAGAAAATGCATTTGCGACTTTAACCAAAGAAATGATTTCAGAATTACTAAAAAGAAATGCTAACTTACCACCTACAGAAGTTGTAAGAATTACAACAATGAGTGGTTGTAGCACTGTAAAAAAGTAAGTTTATGACAACACAAGAAACACTACAAAACGTTGAAAAAGCATTGAGTGAAATTCGTCCTTTCCTAGAAAGTGATGGAGGAAATATCAAACTGCTTTCTATAGAAGATACCGTTGTAAAAGTTCAATTAGAAGGTGCTTGTATTGGGTGTTCTGTAAACCAAATGACTCTTAAAAATGGAGTTGAGGCTACTATTAAAAAATATGTGCCACATATAGAACAAGTAATCAATATAGACTAACTGATAAAAATCAGTTTTTATGAATAAATCAATACTTATTTTTACCTGATTTTTTGTTAGAAATGATCAAAACAGATATCTTAATAATAGGGGCAGGACCTACAGGTCTTTTTACAGTTTTTGAAGCTGGTTTATTAAAATTAAAGTGTCATCTAATTGATGCCCTACCTCAACCTGGGGGGCAATGCTCAGAAATTTATCCTAAAAAACCTATTTATGATATCCCTGCATATCCAGAGATATTGGCAGGAGATTTAACAGAAAAATTACTTGAGCAAATAGCTTCTTTTCAACCTGGATTTACCCTCGGAGAACGTGCGGAAACTATTGAAAAATTAGAAGATGATACTTTTATAGTTACTACAAACAAAGGAACAAAACATCACGCTCCGGTTATTGCTATTGCTGGTGGATTGGGAAGTTTTGAACCTAGAAAACCTCCAATCCCTAATATTGCAGAGTTTGAAAATTCTGGTGTAGAGTATATTATTAGAGATCCAGAGATTTACAGAAACAAAAAAGTAGTCATTGCAGGAGGTGGTGATTCAGCTCTAGATTGGGCAATTTTTTTAACAAATGTTGCCTCAGAAGTAAGTTTGGTTCACAGAAGAAATGAATTTAGAGGGGCTTTAGATTCTGTTGAAAAAGTTCAAGAATTAAAAAATACTGGTAAAATTAAATTGATTACTCCTGCAGAGGTGAAAGAAATTCATGGTAAAGATCATCTAACAGGAGTTTCTATTATCCTTAATAAAAACGAAACTATTCATCTTGAAGCTGACCACTTTATCCCATTATTTGGATTGTCTCCAAAACTTGGACCTATTGGTAACTGGGGTCTTGAAATAGAAAAAAATGCCATCAAAGTGAATAATGCGTTAGACTATCAAACTAATATTCCAGGAATTTATGCTATTGGAGATGTGAACACCTATCCAGGAAAATTAAAACTAATTTTATGCGGATTCCATGAAGCTACTTTAATGTGTCAAAGTGCTTACAAAAGAATTTATCCAAACAAAAAATATGTGATGAAGTATACCACCGTTGGAGGTGTTGAAGGTTTTGATGGAACAAAAAAAGAAGCTCCAAAAGCAGTTGTAAAAAAAATTGAGTAGTGACAGATATTACCATTAAAATTACCGATAGAAACGGAGCTCTTCATGAGGTTCTTGTACCTACAGACATGGCAATGAATATTATGGAAGTTATTCGTTCTTATGAACTAGTTCCTGAGGGAACTATTGGAGTTTGCGGCGGGATGGCAATGTGCGCTTCTTGTCAGTGCTATATAAAATCTGATCATGAATTACCTGAAATGGGTTCAGATGAGGATTTAATGTTAGCCGAGGCTTTTTATGTAGAGGATAACAGTAGGCTAAGTTGTCAAATACCTATTACCGTTAAATTAAATGGATTAGAAATAGAATTAGCCCCTGAGAGTTAAGCTTCATTCATACTTTTAATTATATTTGTAGAGCGTCATTTTTAAAATGTCTAAATATGTATTGGTTAGAATTACTAATTTTATTAAAAAACCTCATCAAAAGGAATCCAGAGTAAACTGATTGATATTGGTCAATTCATATATTGTTTAATTATCAAATCAAAAAAATATGCCTTTTTATCATAAACTCGGAAAAATTCCACCCAAAAGACACATACAATTTAGAAAAGAAGATGGTAATCTTTACTACGAGCAACTTTTTGGAACCATTGGCTTTGACGGAATGTCTACCAACTCATATCACGAGTTTAGACCAACCATGGTGAAAGAGATTAGAAATCAATATTCAGTAGCTCCAAAAATTGCAAAAAAAAACAATATAAAATCATATCGATTTAAAGGGTTTCAAGTTCCTCAAGAAAATGACTTTTTAAAAAGTAGAAAAACGGTCTTAACAAATTCGGATTGTAATATCATTTTAGCTGCTCCAAAAAGTTCTCTTAAAGATTATTTTTATAAAAATACTGATGCTGATGAGCTAATCTTTATACATCGAGGAACAGGTAAATTAAGAACTCATCTAGGAAACATAGATTTTAAATACGGAGATTATCTATTAATTCCGCGCGGAATTATTTATCAAATCAATTTTGATACGGAAGATAACAAACTCTTTATTGTAGAATCTTATCGCCCTATTTATACTCCAAAACGATATCGAAATTGGTTTGGTCAATTGTTAGAACATTCTCCATATTGTGAACGAGATATCAGAAGACCACAAGAATTAGAAACGCATCGTGAAAAAGGAGATTTTCTTATCAAAGTGAAAAAGCAAGACGAAATTATAGAGATGGTCTATGCATCTCATCCTTTTGATGTTGTGGGTTATGACGGATACAATTATCCATATGCATTTTCTATTCATGATTTTGAACCTATTACAGGAAGAATTCATCAACCACCTCCGGTACATCAAACATTTGAAACTGATGCATTTGTTGTATGCAGTTTTGTGCCCAGACTATACGATTATCATCCAGAATCAATTCCAGCTCCATACAATCATAGTAATATAGATTCTGATGAAGTTATCTATTATGTAGATGGAGATTTTATGAGTAGGAATGATATAGAGGCAGGTCATATTTCATTACACCCTGCCGGAATACCTCACGGACCACACCCAGGAGCTACCGAAAAGAGTATTGGTAAAACAAAAACAGAGGAACTGGCTGTAATGGTAGATACATTTAAACCTTTAAAAGTTACTCAAGAAGCAATGAAAATTGCAGACGAAGAATATCATAAATCTTGGTTAGAATAATATGATTGAAAAAAAAATAGACATAACGGCTCAAATAAGAGCAATGTGGTAATTTTTTGCTGAGTTTTAGCAAAAATTTTAATCACTAATTAATCATAAATTATGTCAAAAAAAATAACATCTGTAGACTACGGTTTAGAAAAAATATTTGAGGGAGCTCAAGACTTCCTCCCATTACTAGGTACTGACTATGTAGAATTTTATGTAGGAAATGCAAAACAAGCTGCTCATTTTTATAAAACAGCATTTGGGTTTCAGTCTTATGCTTACAAAGGTTTAGAGACTGGATCTAAAGATGCAGTAAGCTATGTGTTAAAACAAGATAAAATAAAACTTGTATTAACTACACCATTAACTAGTAAATCAATAATTAATGATCATATCGTGAAGCATGGAGATGGCGTTAAAGTAATAGCCCTTTGGGTCGATGACGCAAGAAAGGCATACAAAGAAACTACCTCAAGGGGGGCAACCTCTTACCTAGAACCTACTGTTGAAACTGATGAAGATGGAGAACTTATAAAAGCAGGGATTTATACTTATGGTGAAACTGTTCATATGTTTATTGAACGTAAAAACTATCATGGAATCTTCATGCCTGGTTTTCAAGAATGGAAAACCGATTACAACCCTCCAACTTCGGGGCTAAAGTATATTGACCATATGGTTGGTAATGTAGGATGGAATCAAATGGATGTTTGGGTGAAATGGTATGAAGATGTCATGGGTTTTGAAAACTTCTTGTCATTTGATGACAAGCAGATCCATACCGAGTACTCTGCATTAATGAGTAAAGTAATGTCTAACGGAAATGGACGAATAAAATTTCCTATAAATGAACCAGCAGAGGGTAAAAAACGTTCACAAATTGAAGAGTATCTTGATTTTTACGAAGGTGCCGGAGTTCAACATATCGCTGTAGCTACTAATGATATTGTTAAGACAGTAAGTCAATTAAAATCTAAAGGTGTTGAGTTCTTATCAACCCCACCCGAAGAATATTATAGTGCTGTACCTGGTCGCTTAGAGGAATTTAGCCATGAATTGAGAGAGGATATTGAAAAGTTAAAAGCATTAGGAATTATGATTGATGCAGATGAGGAAGGATATTTATTACAAATCTTCACAAAACCCATCGAAGATAGACCTACCTTGTTTTTTGAGATTATTCAACGAATGGGAGCTAAAGGGTTTGGTGCAGGAAATTTCAAGGCTTTATTTGAATCTATAGAGAGAGAGCAGGCTAAAAGAGGAACATTGTAATTTTAAGTAAAAAGAATTGCATAACTTTCAATACATATGAGTAAAGACAAATTATTAAAAGCCATTGAAGAGAAATATAAAAAACTAGGCGTTCCTTTAGACTCCATGTTAGAGGGATTACTATGGAGTACTCCCATTACCTATTGGGATTATATTCAAACTGATGCACTTTTAGGTTTGCAGATTCCAAGAACAGATCAACCCGACGAAATGGTATTTATTATGTACCATCAAGTTAATGAATTGTTATTCAAAATGGTGTTATGGGAAATTGATCAAGTAGCTAAAACAAATGAAGTTAGTGCAGAGAAATTTGCAATACATTTAATGAGAATTAGTAGGTATTTTGATATGCTAAGCAATTCATTTACTGTGATGGCTGATGGAATGGAGCGAGATCAATATTTAAAATTTAGAAACACTTTAACTCCTGCAAGTGGTTTTCAAAGCGCACAATACAGAAAGATAGAATTTGCATCAACAGAACTCATTAATTTAATTGATGCACGGCATAGAGAAACTATTGATCGTAATTCTCCGTTTAAAAACGCCTATGATCACTTGTATTGGCAAGCTGCTGGAAAAAATCACAATACTGGCGAAAAATCTGTATTGATTAAGTTATTTGATAAAAAATACATGGGTGATTTTATAGACTTTATGGAAGATTATAATGCGTGTAATTTATCAATGAAATTTAAACAATTACCCAAAGAGGTTCAAAAAGATGCTACATTAATTGAAGCAATGCGCCATTATGATTACACTGTAAATGTGAAGTGGGTATTAGCGCACTATGATGCCGCAGGAAAATATTTAGGAGGTAAAGAAAAAGAATTAGAGGCTACCGGAGGAAGTAGTTGGAGGAAATACTTACACCCTAAATACCAGCGCAGAATCTTTTATCCTTATTTATGGTCTGAAGAAGAATTAAAAAATTGGGGTACCTTCTAGATAAATGATAATTTTTAGTTAAAAAAGAATTCCTACTTCAAATTAGGGAGTTTTTGTTTTTATAAGTAAGATAATTCTCATTCAATTTTTATATGTTTGATGTGTATGAAAAATTTAATTTTAATCTGCTTTCTGCTCTCGTTTAATACAGTTCTCTTAGGGCAAGAAAAAACTAAACCTTTTAAAGACGGAGAGTGGTTAAAATATAAAATGAGTTACAGTGGATTCTTTAAAGCTGGCACTGCAGAACTTACACTTAAAGAAACAGATTTAAACGGCAAAAAAGTTTTTCATGCAAAAGGTTTTGGGAAAACAAGTGATTTTATAGGTTGGTTTTTTAAAGTTAGAGACACCTATCAATCCTACTTTGATTATAATAAAGTAGTACCATATTTATTTAAGAGAGATGTTAATGAAGGAGGTTACATTATCAAAAGGGATATTCGATTTAATCAAGACACAAAAATAGCTACTATTGAAGATTTCAAATACAATACCACAAAAGAGGTCTCTTTTGGTGATGTCCAAGATATGATTTCAGCTTTTTACTACCTAAGAACTATCAATACAGATACTATAAAAGCTGGTGACGAAATTGATTTAAATATGTTTTTTGACTCCAAGACTTTTGCTTTTAAGCTTAAATTTTTAGGTAAAGAATACATAAAAACTAAGTTTGGAAAAATAAAAACAATCAAATTACGTCCTGTAGTTCAATCTGGAAGAGTTTTTAAAGAAAGTGAAAGTGTAACCATATGGGTTACAGATGATGAAAATAAAATTCCAGTTAGATTAAAAGCAGCGCTTGCTGTTGGATCTTTAAGAGCAGAATTAAAAGCTTTTAAAGGATTAGCAAATTCATTTAAAATTATGACTGATTAGTTGTATTTTTACAGAATTCTTAACCAAGAATAAATTTAACAACATTGAAAAAATTTAGTATTCTTCTTTTTGTTTTATTAATTGTTACGTCTTGTGGTAATGATAATCAGGGAGACGATGAAAGTTCCTCTAGTAATACCGCTGCTTCAAAACCTAAAATTATTCATGAATTTGGCTACACACTAAATAATTATAAAGTTATTAAAGACACCATTAAAAAAGGAGAGAGTTTTGGAATTATTCTAGACAGACATCATGTTTATTATCCTAAAATAAATGCGATTGCAAAAAAAATCAAAGACACCTTTGATGTTAGAAGAATTAGAGCTGGAATACCCTACATGATACTTGCAAGTAAAGATACTCTTGAAAAAGCAGAAGTTTTCATTTACAAAAACAGTAAAGCCAGTGCCACAATAGTAGATTTCAAAGACTCCACAATCATTGCTTATAAGTATAGAAAACCCATAAAAATTATAGAAAAAGAAGTTGCGGGTAAAATTTATTCCACGTTATCTGAAGCTATGGATAGTCTTCATCTGAACCCTAATTTAACATATGATGTCGCAGATATTTATGCTTGGACTTTAGATTTTTATAAACTTCAAAGAGGAGACCGATTTAAATTAATTTATGAAGAAAAATTTATAGATGATAGTATATTTGTTGGGTACGGAAAAGTAAAAGCAGCTCTTTTTGATCACAATAATAGAGATTTCTATGCCTATAGATTTATTCCTGATTCTATTAAAGGTATTCCAGAATATTATGATGAAAAGGGCAATATGCTTCGAAGTCAATTTTTAAGATCTCCTATTAAATTTCAATACAGAGTTTCCTCTCGATTCAATTTAAGAAGAAAAATAGCATACTATGGGAGAGTAAAGCCTCACAAAGGAACAGATTTTGCTGCCAAAGTTGGAACTCCAATTATGGCAACTGCTAACGGAAAGGTTACCGAGTCTAGAAGAAAAGGAGGTAATGGAAATTATGTTAAAATAAAACATAATAACACCTACGCTACTCAATATCTTCACATGAGTAGGAGAAAAGTTAAAAGAGGTCAATATGTTAAACAAGGAGATGTCATTGGATATGTTGGAATGACAGGAAATACAAGCGGACCACACGTTTGCTATCGTTTTTGGAAAAATGGAAGACAGGTAGATCCGTTTAAACAGAAACTTCCATCTGCTAAACCTTTAAAAAAGAGTCTTAAACCAAACTATTTGAAATTTATAAAGCCATTGGAAGCTCAATTAGACAAAATAGATTTTACAAAATAAATTACAAAAAATGCCACTACAAAATATAAATCCTACAACAACAAAAGCATGGGAAAAATTAGAATCTCATTTTTCTGAAATGAGTTCGTTTTCCTTAAAAACAGCTTTTAAAACCAATCCTGAAAGAAAAGAAAAATTTTCACTGGGATTTAATGATCTTCACTTAGATTTTTCCAAAAATAAGGTGAATCAGAAAACTGTTGATTTATTGGTTGAATTAGCACATGAAGTTGAATTAAAAGATGCTATCAACAAATATTTTACTGGTGATATTATCAATGAAACGGAAGATAGGGCCGTTTTGCACACTGCTTTAAGAAGTAGCTCAGAAGATGAGTTATTAGTAGATAATAAAAATATTAGGCCTGAAATTAAGAAAGCTCTAAGAAAGATCAGAGCTTTTTCTAATAAAGTGATTTCTGGAGACTGGAAAGGATATACGGGGAAAAAAATCACTGATGTTGTAAATATTGGAATTGGCGGGTCTGACCTTGGACCAGATATGGTTGTAGAAGCTCTTCAATTTTATAAAAATCATTTAACAACTCATTTTGTTTCAAACATAGACGGAGATCATGTTTCTGAGATTATAAAAAAGTTAAATCCTGAAACTACATTGTTTGTCATTGTTTCAAAGACTTTTACAACTCAAGAAACCATCACTAATGCAAATACTATTAAGAATTGGTTTTTAACTTCAGGGTCACAATTTGATATTGCAAAACATTTTGTGGCTGTATCTACCAACTTAGAAGCGATAGATGCCTTTGGAATTGACCCAAAGAATGTATTCCCAATGTGGAACTGGGTTGGAGGTCGTTTCTCATTATGGTCTGCTGTTGGGCTTTCTATTAGCTTATCGGTTGGTTTTGATAATTATCGTTCTCTTTTAGACGGTGCAGAAAAAATGGATATCCATTTTAAAGAAAGTTCATTTGACCAAAATATTCCTGTAATTTTAGCACTATTGAGTATTTGGTATAATAATTTTTACAAAGCAGAATCTGAAGCAATTCTTCCGTACACACAATACTTAACAAAACTAGCTCCTTATTTACAGCAAGCAATTATGGAAAGCAATGGAAAAAGCGTAGACCGAAATGGAGATGAAATAGGTTATCAAACAGGAACCATTGTTTGGGGTAGCACAGGAACCAATATGCAACACGCATTCATGCAATTAGTTCATCAAGGAACAAAACTAATACCATCAGATTTTATTGGATATAAAACTTCTCTTTATGGTCTTACAGATCATCACCAAAAGTTAATGGCTAATTACAATGCACAAATGGATGCATTAGCCTTTGGAAAATCTAAAGAAGAGGTTCATCTTGAATTAAAATTTTCAGGAGACAACTCAACTATTCATTCTTTATTGCCTTACAAGGTATTTGAAGGGAACAGACCTAGTAATGCAATCTTATTTGAAAAATTAACTCCAGAATCTTTGGGAGAGTTAATTGCTATGTATGAACACAAAATATTTGTTCAAGGGGTTGTTTGGAATATTTTTAGTTATGATCAATTTGGAGTAGAGCTAGGAAAAGAATTGGCAAAAAAGCTTTTAAACAAAGAATAAATTCTCTTTTTGATTTTTTTTTATACTTTTGTTTATAGTATTGTTAATAAAGAGGTTAATATTTATACTTATGAAATAAGTTTTTCATTAAAAAAAAACTACTTTTAAAAAGTTAATATTACGCTAATAATAACATTTAATTAACATTACAACTCTCAAAATAAAAGACTTTTGCAGAGAATTAATAACATTAATATTAAATAATGAAAAACTTTAAGAACTTATTATTTGTAGCTTTATTTTTAATAGCTGCCACAGTAATTGGCCAAACAAAAATTTCTGGTACTATTGTTGACCAATCCAACGAAGGATTACCAGGAGCAAGTGTTGTAGTCAAAGGTACAACTAACGGAACAGAAACTAATTTTGACGGTAAATTTATGCTAACCGCTTCTTCTGAAAGCGGAACAATTGTAGTATCATATTTAGGATTCGAAACTGTGGAAATTGCTTTCACAAGCTCTGGAGATTTAGGAAACATTAAATTAAAAGAAGATGGAAATATCTTGGAAGAAGTAGTTCTAAGAGGTATTGTTGATATTGCAAAAGACAGACAAACACCTGTAGCAAAATCTACTATTAAAGCTCAAGAAATTCAAGACAGGTTAGGGTCTCAGGAATTTCCTGAACTTTTAAACAACACCCCATCCGTTTATGCCACTAAATCTGGGGGTGGTTTTGGAGACGCTAGAATAGCTATTCGTGGTTTTGCTCAAGAAAATATTGCTGTACTTATAAACGGGGTTCCTGTAAATGATATGGAGAACAGCAGAGTATACTGGTCTAACTGGGCAGGTTTATCTGATGTTACAACTGCAATGCAAGTTCAAAGAGGATTGGGTTCTTCTAAAT
>ERZ807291.377-NODE-377-length-75406-cov-11.350387_pt1 | contig 75406 bp, 79 predicted proteins | sample MGYA00521257_ERZ807291 | MGnify/ENA primary metagenome ERZ807291 (study PRJEB31413, sample SAMN03169783) | marine metagenome | biome: Marine; feature: Water; material: Subsurface seawater | place: North Sea | collected 2011-04-28 | depth 1 m m ... | reverse complement strand
AAGACATGGGATTTTTCTAAATCAAAATTATCATTCGGACCATATAAATTAGTCGGCATTACTGAAAAAAAGTTCGTTCCATATTGTAAATTATAACTTTCACACATCTTTATACCTGCAATTTTTGCAATAGCATAAGGCTCGTTAGTATACTCTAAATTTGAGGCAAGTAAACTATCCTCTGGCATTGGTTGTGGAGCATCTTTAGGATAAATACAAGTGCTTCCTAAAAACAAAAGTTTCTTAACTCCTTGTAAATAGGATTGATGAATCACATTATTTTGAATCATTAGATTCTCATAAATGAAATCAGCACGATAGGTGTTATTTGCTACAATACCACCCACTTTTGCAGCTGCTAAAATTACATACTCAGGATTTTCTTTTGTAAAAAACACATCAACTTCTTTCTGATTGGTCAAATCTAATTCAGCATGGGTTTTGAGAATTAAATTAGTATATCCTTTTGAAATTAAGTTACTTACAATTGCTGACCCCACCAAACCTCTATGACCAGCAATATAGATTTTACTATTCAATTTCATCCTACTCAAAATAATTCATGATTGTAAAACCACCATCTTTCAAGTAGTGATCTTTTGTCATCAATTTTAAATCAGACTGCATCATTTCATTTACTAATTCCTCCAAGTTATACTCAGGAGACCAACCTAACTTTGTATTGGCCTTTGTAGGATCTCCAATCAATAGATCAACCTCAGTTGGTCTGTAATAGGTTGGATCAACAGCAACGACCTCTTTTCCTATCTCAACTTGGTAGTTAGGATTGGAACAAGACACAATAATACCTTTCTCCTCTTTACCTTCACCTTTAAACACTAACTCAATTCCTGCATTTGCAAAAGCCATTTTTACAAAATCACGCACGGTAGTTGTTATTCCAGTTGCAATTACCCAATCCTCTGCAACATCTGTTTGTAATATCATCCACATCATACGCACATAATCCTTAGCATGCCCCCAATCTCGCTTTGCATCTAAATTTCCTAAGTTTAATTTATCTTGTAAGCCAAGTGCAATTTTTGATGCTGCACGGGTAATTTTACGAGTAACAAAAGTCTCTCCTCTTACTGGAGATTCATGATTAAATAAAATCCCATTACACGCAAATATTCCATAAGCCTCACGATAATTCACAGTAATCCAATAAGCATACATTTTAGCAACTGCATAAGGACTTCTTGGATAAAAAGGTGTCGTTTCAGATTGCGGAACTTCTTGTACTTTTCCATATAATTCAGATGTAGAAGCTTGATAAACTTTAGTTTTCTCTGTCATACCTAACAATCGAATAGCTTCCAGAATTCTTAAAGTCCCCACACCATCAGCATTGGCAACATATTCAGGAATTTCAAAAGAAACGTGAACGTGACTCATAGCTGCCAAATTATAAATTTCATCTGGCCGAACCTCTTGTATTATTTTTAGCAGATTCATAGAGTCAGTCATATCTCCATAATGTAAAAATAACTTCCTATTTTCAATATAAGGACCCTGATACAAATGATCTATCCTATCTGTATTAAAGGAGGATGCCCTCCTTTTTATCCCATGAACTTCATATCCTTTCTTTAAAAGGAACTCTGCCAAATAAGAACCATCTTGCCCTGTAATACCTGTTATTAATGCTACTTTCATTTTAATCTATTAGTAAATTTTAAAGCGATAAAGGTATGGAATAATTATTTATTAATGAAGGTAGATAATTTATCTAGTAATTTTTGTTCTGCTTTCTTATCAATCCTCTCTTTTTTAGGAATCCTATTTAAATTATCTAGATACTTAAGTAATTCATTTTCAGTGTATGCAACATTAATCATCCCTAACTTTTCAAAGCCTTTAGCAGTATGAAGTTGATGGTCATTTCTATGCTCACTATACTTTACCAATCTTGGAAAAACTACTAACTTTTTTTCATTCTCAAGTGCCGTTATTATTGTCCCCATGCCAGCATGACCAATAATCACAGCTGCATTATTAAAATATTCATTAAAAATATCTGGTTCTAAATAATCATAACAAGTCATATTCGTAAAGTTCATTTCTGAATTAGCCATTTGTGCTACAATGGAATATGTATCCTGATTGACAGCCCATTTATCAATAATTAAAAGCAACCTATCGAAAGGAGCTTGAGTACCTGTTACTATAAATATTACAGGACTTTTCCTGAAAATTGTGTTTTCTGATTTGATAAGTGTTCCCATTGTGTTAAATGTAAATGTGTAAAATATTTTGCTAACCTACCACTAAATGATATTTCTTCATGATTTGCAATACTATCAAGCCAAATTGTTTTTGCACCTAAAAATCGTGATATAATTATTGCAAATAAACCAGGGGCTGCACCTGTTGAAATGACTATATCAGGTCTTTGATTTATGATAATCTTAATTAATTGAAAAACCAGAATAATCAAACTTAACTTACTCCAAGCTGAAGCATCTTTTACCTGATAATATTTACAAGCAGACACCTGTTTAGCATACCCTTTAAGTGTAGAAACATATACGACCTCATGCCCCGAAAAAGCTGATGTAACTCTTTGCATCTGAGTCCAATGACCACCAGGAGAAGATATTGCTAATATTTTTTTCATTTTTCTTTTGTAATATAATTTTTATTTTCTCTTTCTCTAAGTACTTTATTCAAATTCATAAATTTACTCATACCAATAAAAACATTAGATCTATTCCTTAATATGGATAAAAGAACATAAATGAAATAAAAGAACCCAAATTTATATGATTTACCTAAAAAATATAAAATTGATTGCTGGTATTTTCTCATGCCAATATCGCATAAAAATTTATTTGCATTCAATGCTGTCTTAAATTTTGAATTAAAATGCGTTTTACTAATAATTTGCGTAACACTTCCTTTTGATAATGTAATAACATATAAAATATCTTTACAGGCTTTAATCTTTTTAGCAAAAGAAGCTGTTTTCAATGAAAACATCACATCATTTGAAGCAACTATCTCATCAAATTTTATATTATTTTGTACAATTAAATCTCTTTTTATCATTTTAGCCCATGGTGGTGTAAAATAATACTTTAAAGCATTTTCTTTTTTATTATCATTTAAAAAATCATAAACTAACTTTGAATACCGTAAATGTCTATATGTTTGTTTTTCGTTTTCGTCTCGACTATCGGTATTAAAATATATAATCTCCGCACCTGAGTCTACATTCTCAATTAATAAATTTTCAAGGTGTATTGTAAAGTAATCATCAGAATCAGCAAAAAGAACCCACTTTCCTTTTGCTTTCTGCAACCCAATATTTCTAGCACCACCTGCACCTTTAGATACATCACAAAAAACAATCTCAATATTACTATTTAATTCAATGTCTTGAAATTGTTTATCAACCGCAACATCACTATTGTCATCTATTATTATAACTTGAATATCATCATCATCTGGAATGCTGTTACATAATCTTAAAAGAGAATTAACAGAGTTCTTGTGAGGAATGATAATTGAATAATTAATCATTTAAATCAAATCTTTTTTAAGATACACCCATATACTTGGAAATAGAACTCGCATATGTATTGTAAATAAATGATAACTGGCTTTAATAAAACCAAAATGTCTTTTTTCAAAAACAAATGTTCTTAAAGGATCAATACCTAAAGGAGAATACATATTCTTAATACGGTCAAGAAGACTAAACTCTTCATTACACCAAACTGGCAATTCTGAATGTCTATCGCAAAACCCAACACTTTTAGAAGTTACGTATGATTTTATACCTTTATACCTTGCCCTTAAACCATAATCAAAATCTCCTTTACCATGACGATATATATTATCTAAATATCCTACTTTATCATAAACTGATTTTGGGATCAAAACTAGATTGCCATTAAAATAATCACATGCTTGAACTATTCCATTTGCAATAATTCTTTTTTTATCACTTAACAAATAACCACCATAACTTACTGTATTATCTTTTGAAGTACAAATACCAGATAATATAGAATTTTTATTAGAAAGAGATTCATAATTAGAAAATAACATGCTGAATGAATCCTTAGAAAGTTCAAGATCATCATTCAACCAAATATAGAAATCATACTCCTTATTTAAGGACGCTTGCTCCCAAGCTAGTCGCATTCCTCTATTCCAATATAAATCACCATTACTTCTAATAAGATTTACCTCAGGATAGTGTTTAGAAACAGCATCAAATGTTCCATCAGTAGAACCATCATCAACTAAGTAAAAATCAAACTCATTTCTATTTAGAATTTCTAATGAAGCATACGTGTTTTTCAAACAACTAAGAGTTTGCTGTTTTCTATTAAAGCAAGTAAGTAGAATGGCTGCTCTCATTTTATTTTATTACTTTGAATACGATATCTATCCAATCTTATTTTTATAAATGTAAATATGAAAATCAACATAAAAATAACTCTTTCATCTCTTAATAGTTTATTATAAAACAAACATAGAAGAAAAAATAAACTAACAAACACCTTAGTTCTATAGTCTTTGAAAAAATATCGCAAAAATACTAAGTACAGAACTATCCAAACTAATAAACCTACAACTCCATATTCTACAAGAAATGTAGTTGCACTAGAAATATTAATCTGCAATCTACCATCTAACAAGCTATCTAACAACCAACCACTAAACGAATAACATTCAGAATACGAGCCAGGGCCCAAACCAAACCAACCACCTAACATAAATGCATATACCATTAGAAATCCTCTAGATGCACTAACAACACTAAGATCGCCTGTCATTAAATTTGTACTAGATTTAGTGATTCTGTGTATTATAGGGGAAATAAGTTGCCCTCCAAGAAGAACATCAATGATAACGATAGTAATAATTAGAAATATAGTATAAAAAACTAGTTTGCTTAAACCATAAAAACGAAACCAATTAAAAAGCAACAACACAACTAATAATAAAAAAAAGCCAGTATTCTCACTCATAAAATTTAGTATTAAGGAGATTACTAAAACAATAGAGAAATTTAGTTTTGATTTTGATAAAAATAATAAATAAGTCAGATACATCAAACAGAAATAACCAAGTGAATGACTACTCATAGAACCAAAAGTTCCTGCAATATCATCAATAGAATAATTATTGAAGAATTGATAATTAACAACAAACATCTGAATAAGCAAGATTATCGGAAATATAAAACCAATATCTCTAAGGAACAATTTAAACCTTCTCTGATTTGCATATCTATCAACTAAAGTTAGCATCATAAAAAGAACAAATAAGTGTTTCGCATTATCCCAAATAGAAAGGAAGCTAATCATATGACTACCTGAGAGAAATGAAAAAACTAAAAAGTAAGGAACTATAATTATTAATATTGTATTTAATACTAAACGATTATTTAATAAATAAAAGAATAAAGCCCCTATAGCAATAAAATCATACAGTAACCACAAAAAATGAAATTGATTTGAAAATATTATTACTAATAATATTGAGAAAACAACACCTTCTACCCTAATGAGTTTAGAGCTATTTTTTATTAGTTCTTTCAAAATAAATATTTTAAATAACTTTTTAAAATTCTTAGTCTTAAGGCTAACAACCTTTTAAAAATAAAATAACTATATTTTTTATTTGTGTAAATATTAAAATAATAAAATAACTCTCTATAATTTCTAAGAGCATCTAATCCAGTATATCGATATGACATTCCGCCAATATGTTTCCTGTATACTGACATTACTTGTGGTATGTATTTTACTAGACCTCGGTTCGCTAATAAATATTGTATCTTCTTTTCGCCAGCAACAACCTTTTCAAACCAATCAGGACGGTCTAACATTGATTTCCTAAAAAACATACTTGATGTAGCAATTCTAGGATTTCCACTTATTAAATCTTTTAATGTAAATAATCGAGTTTCAATAGATGAATCTACAACTAGTAGAGATTCTTTTTCACATGAATTTTCAATAGAATTAACATTATGAAAACATAGGCTGATATTAACATTACTTTGCAATACCTCATATTGTCTTTGGAGTTTCTTTAAATCAATAAAATAATCATCCCCTTCACATAATGCTATGAAATCAGAGTTAGCAGCATCAATCGCCACAGTCATTGGCTTAACCCCTTTGGAATAGGTATTCTCTTCTTCCAGTATTGGTTTAATTATCCTTGGGAACCTTTTATAGTACTTCTCAATAATATTTCTTGTATTATCTACTGAAGCATCATCTCTAACAATTATTTCAAAAGGGAAATCCGTCACTTGCATTAAGAAACTATCTAAAGCCTCAGAAATAAATTTTTCCTGATTATATGTTATACAACAAATACTAACAAGAGGTATAGCTTTGTCCCCTTGCCAATTTTTTATTATTTCACTTTCTGTTTTACCTATCATATCTAATTGTTCTAATAGCGCTAAATAAATAATAAGGATTGATTGACCTTATCATCGCCTTATTGCTTTCTCTCATTGGCTTCCATAAAAAGGGTATTAACCAAGTTCCTAAACCTTGGGTGAATAAAGTTGTAATGGCAGCTCCTGTAATGCCAAATATAGGTATCAATAATATATTAAGACTAATATTCAAAACAACAGCAATAACATTATTATACAATCTATACTTCTGAAGATTTTCATTAATTAACCAAATCCCTCTAGCAATTGCTTGCGAAATGAATATCCCATTCCAGATATTAAATACTAAAGCATTATACGATCCTATATAAATCTCTCCAAATAATAGTTTTATCGCAAACTCTCCAAAAAACAAAACAGCAATACCAACAATTAATCCCATCCAAAACATAAGGGAATAGAGTTGAGTTAGTCTTTCATAATACTTCCTGTTATCCTTTTCTCGTAATGAAACAAAATAGGGCATTAATGTATTAATAATTATGATTGGTATAAACATCCATGATTCTGTTAATTTTACAGCTACACTATAAATACCTACTTGTTCTTTATCAAGCAAATTACCAATCATTACTTGATCAATTTTAGTGTAAATTGTTATCAAGAACATACTAATCGCTAATGGCCAAGAATCTAGCAATAATCTTTTTGCAATTCTTTTATTATAACTCCATTCTAATGTTTCTTGTTTTTTTCTTTTGTAAATAATAACTAGGAAAAGTGCAGCTAATAAAAAGTCAAAACTGATTATTGCTGCAAAGAAAATAACAGGAAAATTATTTATTATTAGAAAGATCTTTAACCCTGAACTCAAAATAAAAGCTGTATTTCTAGCAATTACAACATATTTAGACAGTACCTGTGCTTGATAATAATAGTCAATAATATCTAATGATTGAAAGACAAACTGAATAGATAGAATAAGAATAATTGATCTTGTAAGAAGATCCATCTCAATGAAAAAAAATGATATGACTACACAGCATATTGCAAACACACCCCCCAATAGCTTTAGTAAAAAAACAGTTCCTAATATTTCTCCTCTAGATTCTTTATCTTTTACAATTTCTCGAACTACAATTTGATCTAACCCAAGTTTAACAAATAGCATAAACATAGCAACATATGCTATAGAATAATTCAAAACACCAAAATCATTGGGACCAAGGTAACGAGCAACCCAAATACCAATAAGCAATCCACCTAAAACTCTAATTATTTTATCATAAAATAACCAACTAATATTCTTTAATAATTTACTTTTCATAAAGAAATTCCAAAATCTATTATCTTAAAGGGACTCCTGATAGCTTCCCGTTATAAGATTTTAACCACTTAGCAGGAACACCAACATAAACCCCTGGTTTCTTAATATTACCATTTAATACTCCTCCTGATCCAACTAAAATCACCTCTTGAATAGTACAGCCGGCAGACAAAACAACACCAGAGCTAAAGAAACAATTATCACATATCTTAACGCTACCTCCTAACGATACATTATTTGCAAAATGATTGTTCTTTCCAATAATACATCCATGCCCTACTAATGTACCATGAGCCATACAAGTCCCTTCTCCAATAATTGTATTTTCATTAGCTGAACCCCTGACAATTGTAACATTAGAACCTATTCTACAATGCTTCTCTATTATAACACCTCCTAATTGATGCAGATATACTCTCTCTTGATTATCCCACACCCACATGATGCCTTCTGCACCAATCACAGTATTTGCCTCAATTACAACGTCAGACATAATCTTTGTTTCAGCATAAACAATAACATTAGGGTGTATCTTTACATTATCTTCAATGGTACATTTACCAATAACACATCCTTTGCTAATAGTTACATTTTCTCCAATTACAGCATCTTTATGCAAATAATAACCATTAATAAATTCTAACTTATTTTCTTCTAAATAATCTTTTTTATACTTTTCAGATAATTTGTAAAATTCTAATTGTGGATTTTGACTTTTTATAAGTTGAACATTCTGCAATTTTGGATCAAAACTTTCCATGCACACCAATGTACAATTTGCAAGATGCTTTACATCTTTTTCATTTTCGCCTACATAATATGTAATTGCTCCATCACCAGCATTAGATAAAACAGATAAATATTGTTCCTTCTTCATTTTTAATTATTTTTTCCTAAAGAATCTAGCAGGACTTCCTAGCCATATTTCATTATGCTATTTATTTCAATTTTTCTTAAAAAATTTAGCTGGTGAACCGTACCATATTTCATTATTAGGAATATGAGCTCTAACCTGAGAGCATGCACCTATGATTACATTATTACCAATACTAAAACTTGGCATTAATGTTACATTAGCGCCAATAAGTACATTGTCGCCAATTCCTTTAACCGATTTAAAACCACCATCTTTAAGATTAGGAGTATCAGTTAAAACAAAACCATACTTAATTGTAGTATTATTTCCAATTGTGGCATTAGCAGATATAGTACACCTACTTCCCATTCCAGTATTATCACCAATTATTACATTTTCTCGTATTTCACAGTATGCTGTAAATTTACAATTCTTTCCTATTTTAGCACCACTCCTTACTATACAAAAAGGACCAATGTGAGTATTATCACCGATATCAGTATTTTCTTCAATGTATGCTAATGGGTGAATATCAACATTTTTTCCAATTTTTGCTTTACTTGATATCATATTTTCTTAGTTTATTTATATATTATTTATTATTGTTTCAATAATACTGCTTTGTTCTTCTTCCTTTAATTCTGGATACATTGGTAAACATAAAATTCTACTTGAAATATCTCTTGATACTTCACAAAACTGATTAGGCTCTATATATGACAAAGTATCTAAAGAAGGGTAGAAATATCTTCTAGGGAATATATCTCTAAGATTTAAGGCCTTTTCTATTTCCTTTAATTGATATTCACTTTCTAATATAATGGGAAAATAACTGTAATTCTGTGATGAATCTTCATTCTGCTGCTGAAACTTTACAACTCCTTCCAATTCTTTTTTATAAAATTCATATACAGTCTTCCTATTAATATTTAATTCTTGCATATCATCAAGTACACAAAGCCCCATTGCGGCTTCAAACTCATTCATCTTAGCATTTGTTCCTAATTCAGGTATCTCTTCTCTGTTCTTAATGCCAAAATTAATAAGATATCTTGCCTTCTCAACCAAACTATCATCATTAATAATTAATGCCCCTCCTTCTATACTATGAAAAATCTTGGTGGCATGAAAACTAAGTGTTGATATATCGCCATAATTTAGAGCACTAGCACTCTTATATCTAACCCCAAAAGCATGTGCCGCATCATAAACTACCTTTAGATTGTATTTTTTAGCAATAGTTTCTATCTTTTCAACTTCACAAGTATTTCCAAATACATGTACAGGTACTATCCCACTTGTATTTGAAGTAACTAGTTTTTCTATATTTCTCGGATCCATATTAAATGTTTGAGAATCTATATCTGCAAATATTGGATTCAAACCATTTGTAACAAGTGAACTAGCAGTAGCAACAAAACTGAATGGAGTAGTTATAACATCTCCTTCAATACCTAAAGTTCTATATGCTATCTCCAAGGCAACAGTTCCATTAGATACTAATACAATATTTTTCACTCCTAAATATTCTGCTAATCGTTTCTCTAATAATTTAACCATTGGTCCATTATTAGTTACCCAGCCATTAGCATAAATCTGATCTATGTACTTTTTGTATTTTTCTTTATTAGGTAAATATGTTTTTGTTACATTAATCATCTTAATCAATTAAATCATCAAACTTAAATTCTAACTCTCTTTCTTTATTTGCAAAGAACTTATACAATTTATTAAAAAGTGGTAATTCTTTTGTCACATCTTCTTCTATCAAATCATGCAACATTTCTACAGCATTCAACCCTTCTAATATTACAGCATTGGATTTATAATCCGCACTAAAAAAACCTTTTCCAACCAACAAACCTAGTGTTCTATTTCTACTCAAATCATTTAATGAAGTCAAACATAAATCACCAAAACCACAAGCTAAAAACAAGGTGTCACCTGAACCACCTAAGGACCTTAACAAAACTCTAACTTCTGAAAATGCTTTAGTCAATATCATAAAACGAGTATTTGGTGAATTATATTTAGCATCTACAACACCAAGTACAACAGCATAAATATTCTTTAACACACTAAGTAATTCTACACCTCTTATATCATTTGTACAATCAATATGTAGTGCGGTGTTCTTTACAATTTTATTTACAGTTTCGTATTGCTTTTTTGTAGTGTACCCAAGGGTAAGTAAAGTATCAGCATGTTCAATAACCTCAACTGCAAATGATGGGCCTTTTAATGTCACAACATTATCTGTATCTAATTCCTTTTTTACACTTTCCACAATAGTAACCCCTTTTTCGAACAAACCTTTAGATAAGTTTACAAACAACAAATCATCTTTAAAAAAAGATTTTAACGCGATTAAATTTTCTATTATAACTGATGAAGGAAGAGCAATAAAAACTATATCTGCATCTCTAATAAATTCTTTATCAGAACTTGCCTTTAAATATTTTGTGAGATGTTTATTTGGAAAGCAAGATTTATTTGTTTGAAATTGATTTATCTCTTCAACTTTCTCCTGGTTTCTAGAGAATAAAGTCACCTTATTGTCAGTATGTACTGACAGTTCATTTGCAATTGCAGTTCCAAAAGTACCTGCACCTAGTACTAAAATATTCATACTACAAAAATAAAAGGATTAAACTACTTCTGACGTGTATCCATCAACATATTTCAACAAGAGTTCTTTAACAACCTTTTCATCTTGGGTTTCTCTAGCAGATTTAATTGTATTAACACAATTACTCATTTTATCAAAGGGTAATTTACTCTCTTTAGCTTGCATAATCCTGGGATGTTCTGATTGAACTACATCATTTCCAATCAATAACTCTTCATATAATTTTTCCCCAGCTCTAAGTCCAGTAAATTCTACTCTTATATCTCCATCAGGGTTTTCAATATCAATAGGTGTAAGCCCACTTAAGTGAATCATTTTATAAGCTAAATCTATAATTTTTATTGGCTCACCCATATCTAAAACAAAAACATCTCCTCCTTTTGCCATAGCTCCTGCTTGTAAAACAAGTTCAACTGATTCTGGGATTGACATAAAATATCTTGTTATGTTCCTATGGGTTACAGTAACAGGTCCTCCTTTTTTTATTTGTTTTCTGAACAGTGGGACTACTGAACCAGCAGAATCTAATACATTACCAAAACGAACCATTGAAAAACATGTGTTGCTTTCCTCTGAAAATGCTTGCAATACTAATTCTGACATTCTCTTTGAGGCTCCCATCACATTAGTTGGCCTTACTGCTTTATCGGTAGAAACAAGAACCAAATTTTCCACATTTAATTCATCAGCAACTTTTGCGACATTAAAAGTCCCAACAACATTATTATAGGCACCCGAAACAACATTCATTTCAACCATAGGAACATGCTTATAAGCGGCCGCATGATAAATTGTTTCAATCTTATTTATTTCAATAATCTTTTTCAACTGATGATGATTTGTAACGGTACAAAGTGATGGAATCAAATCAATGGGAAACCCTAAACTAACAAGCTCTAAATGTATATTGTATAAATTAAATTCTGAGTTATCTAACAGAACAACCTTCTTTGGAGAAAGATACATAATTTGTCTTGAAAGCTCAGAACCAATACTTCCACCAGCACCAGTAATCAAAATATTTTTTCCTGAAATATTTCTTTTTAGCAAATCTTTCTTTGGAGAAACTACTGTCCTTCCCAAGATATCACCAACCTCAATATGTTTTATATTATCAATAGAAACTACCCCATTTACTATATTATCCATTGAAGGCAAAACTTTAACCTCAATAGGGTATTTTGAAAGTTTTTTTAATATTTGAGTTCTTTCTTTTGAACTTGCAGAAGGGACAGCAAAAAGCAAAACTTTTGCGTCTTTATTTTTAATAAGATCCTCAATCGTACTAAATGGGAATACCTCTAAAAAATTAAGAATAGTGCCTTGCTTTGTTTTATCATCATCAATAAAGGCAATTGGTGCATAAACAGAGCTTTTTTTCAAACTTTCAACAAGCTGAACTCCTGCATTTCCCGCTCCATAAATAATAGTCTGTTTTCTAGAATTTACAAAACTATCCCAAGAATACAGATAACCCTTAAACAAGAAACGAGTTGAAATAATAAAGATATTTATTATAAACCAAAATATTGGTATCACTGATCTTGGTAAATCTGATTCACGAAAAAACATCATAAAAAACCCTACAACTAAACACGAAATGGTTGTAGCTTGAAAAGTTGTAGTTATAACTTTAATTCCAATATATTGCAAAACTGCACGATACAGCCCTAACTTCAGAAAAAGCGGAAGCATTACTATTGGGATTACAATAAACAGCCACCATGAATCAAAAATATAATCTGAAGGAAAAGCCTCTCCAATTCTTAAAACAAATGCCAACCACAAAGCAAAAAACAAAGTAATAACATCAACAAACAACATAATCAGTTGTTTGTAAATTCTTTCAAGGTTTTGCAATCTAAACTTCATATAATTTTTTAATTCCACCGACAATCCTTCTTAAATCTTTCTCACTCATATTGGTTCCAGAAGGCAAGCATAATCCTCTATTAAATAAATCACCAGAAACTCCATTTACATAAGCTTTACAACTTTTAAATACTGGTTGCAAATGCATTGGTTTCCATAATGGACGACTCTCAATATTATCTTTTTCCAGATGTAAACGTAATTTTTCTTTATCTATTGTACTGTTTTTATCAAGTAAAATTGTTGTTAACCAATAATTAGAAAAACTACCAGAATATTCTTCTAAAAAACTAATTTGTTTAATTGATGACAGTTCCCTTTTATAAAAATCAACAATAAATCTTTTTCGTCTTACTCTAGCAGATAACTCTTCTAATTGACCTAAACCAATAGCAGCACAAACATTACTCATTCTGTAGTTATAACCAATTTCAGAATGTTCATAATGGGGCGCATTATCTCTGGATTGAGTAGCAAAAAATTTTGCTTTTTCAATTAAACTCTTATCCTTACAAAGTAAAGCTCCACCTACTGATGTAGTTATTATCTTATTTCCATTAAATGAATAAACACCAAACTTACCAAATGTACCTAAAGGCTGGTTTTTGTAAGTTGACCCAAGTGCCTCAGCAGCATCCTCAATCAAAGGAATATCATATTCATTAGAAATTTTCATTATCTCATCCATTTTTGCAGGCATCCCATATAGATGAACTAAAATAATTGCTTTTGGTTTTTTATTTTTTTCAATTCCTTCAACTATTGATTTTTCCAAAAGTTCAGGGCACATATTCCAACTTAAGGATTCACTATCAATAAATACTGGATTTGCACCCAAATATTTAATTGGATTTGCTGATGCTGAAAATGTAAAAGAAGAACAAATTACATCATCATTAGCTTTAACTCCAGCTAAAATCAAAGCTAAATGAATTGAAGCAGTTCCACTGCTCAATGCCGCTACTTTATATCCATTTGAGATTTTAGAAAGTTGTTCTTCAAAATTATTTATATGCGGACCAACAGGAGCAATCCAATTTGCAGCAAAAGTCTCTTTAACAAATCTCAACTCACCTCCCCCCATATGTGGTGAGGCCAACCATATTTTTTTATTTTCTTTCACTGATAAGAAGTTCTGAATATTGTCGCAAATATAATTTTAATATCAATCCATATGTTAGATTGATAGTAATAATCTAAATTAATTCTAACTTTATCTGGGTAAATTATTTCATCATTATAATCCTTAGGACACTCCTGTCTTGCTAATATTTCTTCCTCATTCGCATATTTCAAACTTGCTGGGCCAGTAATTCCAGGCTTTAATTTTAGGATATTTCTATCTTCTCCTATAAGTAAATCAGCATAACCAGGTACATCTGGCCTTGGTCCAACCAAACTCATATCCCCAACTAAAACATTCCATAACTCAGGCAATTCATCTAATTTATATCTTCTCAAAAATGAACCAACTTTAGTAACTCTCATATCACCCTTCACTGATATTGTGCTATCTGTATCCTGAATCATATGCATACTTCTAAACTTAATCATCTTAAAAAAAACTCCATTCTCTCCAACTCTTTCTTGAATAAAAAATATAGTTCCTTTGGAAGTAAATTTAATTAGCAATGATAACGATACAAGCAATGGGATTAATAAAAATAGTCCAACAAGAGAAACTAAAAAATCAAAGACTCTTTTCATTATATTCTTTTTTTAAATGCATTAAAAGCATACCAAATAAAACACCAAGCACTATATGTAAATGATAACTTTTCAACCTGCCTATATACTTTCCAAACATCATTTGCTGCATGCCATTTACTAGCTGTATTTGAAGTTGAGACAATTCTATATCTTGCAAGATTCTCATCTAATCCGTAAGCAGAAAAACCTCTTTTCATAATTAACAACCAAAGTGCCATATCATGAGAAGAACGGATATTTGGCATTTCAAATTCACCAGATTTCTCTCTATCAATAATAACGGTCAAGCAACCAATAATAGTATTTTTCAAATATGAATCGTAAGTCATCTTATCAGGAGCTAAAATGATATTTGAAAGATTGTCACCATTTTCAGATATAAACTGATAATTTGTATAAGAAAAGGCTATCTCATTTATATACATAAAAGAGAGTTGTTTTTCTAATTTTTTAGGATTCCATAAATCATCTGAATCCAAAAAAGCAACATATTTTCCTTTTGCTTGTCTAATTGCAACATTTCTGGCCTTAGCAGCACCAACATTTTTTTCTAAAAAGATTGGCTTAATTCTTTTATCTTTAGCTGCAAGTTCTTTAATTATTTCTTTTGAATTATCTTTAGAACAATCATCTACAATAATCATTTCCCAATTTTTATACGTTTGAGAAAAAACTGAAGCAATACAGTCTATAATAAATTTTGAGGAATTATAAGATGGAGTTATTATGGAAACTAAACTATTCATTAGGATTTCTATACAATTGTTCTTGAGATAAAACTACTCCAATTTTTCTAAAAAACAATAAATTACTTTTAACAATGATTTTCCTAAAAGGATACAAAACAAAAACAATTGGAGTGACTAAAGGATGATATTGAACGTGTAATTTACAATAAGCTTTTCTAAATTTAAATTTATCAATTAAAAAAGATTGAACATTTGTTTCATGTAAAATACTTCTTGTGCCTTCATTTACATATTTTAATTTTCTTTCTTTTAAGTAATAACTATTCATTGCAAAATAAAGAGCATAACTAGAATACATCTTCAAATATTTCTCATGAAACTTAATAGTTGAGTAATAGCATTGGTCAGTTACGATCTTATTTTGACTATAAGCAATCAATTCATCAGTTTCTCTAGAGTAAACTCCCCAAAACTCCCAACCCTTATCTAAGCTATTAATATGCTTAATGAACTTATTACTACTCATAGGTTTATTTATTGTTTTATACCTTTTAAAAGCGGCAACATAAACTTTATAACCATGATTAATTAATTCTGATTTTTCAATCTTATTCACAACAAAATTCTTCAATCCTCTCCTAATCTTACTTCTGGTATTTTTACTATAATCTTCAATTTCTAAACCCTTATCATTAATTACATACCAAAAAGAAGAATCTATAGAGGTGTCAAAATTTGAAACCCACCTTGCAAAAAAAGATCTGCTACTAATAAGTAATTTTTTAATTTCAACTTTAGATTCCGTCACCATAATATGAGGAGGGGATGATGGAATTATTGAACCATTATATTTTAACCAATTATTCATCATAATTCTAATTCAAAAACATTAAAGAACTTGTAAAAAACAAAACCGGAACACTAAACAATAACAACAAAAATAATTGAAGTAACTTTCGTTTAAAACTACTTTGAATTAATAATGAGTAATTATAAATATCAAAAATAATAAATGGAATAAACATCATTCCTAATCGTTCAGCAATCATTTCTTGTCTGTATGCAACAAACCCTATCGTTAATAAAGTAGCGGGAATTAATGAGGGAACAATTAAAATGAAATTAAGTATATTACCCCTAAATTTATATATATAAAATAGAAACAGGAATATAAATAATATCATGTAAAGTATACTTAAATCAACTTTAGTGGGGTCATCACCATCTTTTAAAGACAGAATTGACGGTAAAGCAAGTAAATATATCGCAACTAAAACAGAAGACAATACTAATCTATCATTTAACTTAAATGTGAAAAATTTCTTAATTATAAATAGTGGAAGAATTAATAAAGATAAATTATGAATGAATATAGAAACAAAGAAAAAGAATATGGAGCGATTAGATCTATCATCTATTATTGAATAAGAATATAACAATACAATAGTCGCAAAAAATTGTCTATAAATATTTTGGTATCCAAAAAAGAATGGGAAACAAGTTGCTAAAATGATTAATAAGGTGTTCCCAATCTTATTAACACTAACTTTGATTGAAATCTTATAAAGCAAGTAAACCCATAAAATGTCAAGAAGTAGGAAAGCAACTAACTCTGACTGAGTAATAAAATACAGTATCCTAATTCCAAACCAGAAAACAAATTCTCTTAAATAATAGATATCAAATGAATAGGCTTTCATTTCAAGCCCATAAGTAATAATGTCAATTTCAAAGGCATTAAAAACAAATGCATTTAACCTAACAATAACCATAAACGAAAATAACAAAGGAATATACAAGTATTTGAGAATCTCTAGCCTATCAAAAATAATTGCTGCAGTACCTAAAACTAATAAAACTATAAAACCTATTAATTCCATATTCTATAAAGTTTTTATAGTAAAATATTTATAAGAAGAATAAGCTGCTAAAATTACACTTAAAACAGATAAAGAGTACATCATAATCAAAGAATTTTCTCTAGCAGATGAATTTGTAAAATAGAAAATTACAAACAAGATTAGAACACTAAGCACTAAAATACTCGCCAAAAATCTACTTTCCCTTCTTATTAATTTTTGATCCATACTAAAAAAGGGTTGAAATAAAGCTGAAGCAATAAAAATAAAAATAAAACTAATACTTAAATCTTTAGCAAATTCATAAGTTAGCATAGTATCCTCATACGTAAAAGCACCTCTTTCAAAAATAAATCTAATAATACTAAAACCAAATACTTCAACACCAAAAAATAGAATTACACCAAGAACTAATGAAATTAAAAAAGAAAAAACTATTAATTTTACTTCTTTTTTAACTGATAACCTTCTTAAAACAATAGTGTTAACATTCATAATTATTGCAGTTAGGAATACATTTAACAACACAATAGAATAATTAAAAAATGTAATATTATTTCCAGCATCTAAACCTGCAACAAACCGTGATAGAAACATTATGATATTTGCAAAATTACCAAGAAGCATAATTGAAAAATTAATATCTTTCATTCCAAAACTGATTTTATCTCCTTCTGTTTCATTAAAAATTGGGGTAAAGTACTTATATATTAAAACACCTAAACCTGCAACTCTACTGATAGCAATACCAATCACACCAAACATTAACGAGAGTGGATACAACAAAACTGTTGACACAAACATATCTACAGCTGTTGAGATAGAAAATTTCTTAAACTCACCTTTTCCTTGAATCACAATTAAAAAAATGGAACTAAAAAAATTAGAAGATATCACTACTCCTAACACTAGAGATATGATTATAAATAACCAGAAATTTTCTGGAGAAATATAAAACACTAATGGTATTTGAATAAGTTGACTTACTAGAAATATTTTCCATGCTAAATTCTTAGAAAAAACTAGAACATTTGACAATGAAACTTTATGCCCTTTTTCATATAAACTTGAAAAATTAGGCAACAAACTTGCCTGAAGAGCACTGCCTTGGGTTAATTGAGAAAACAAGTCAGCGGCAGTTTTAAGTAGCAAAAAATTAGCATAAACCATTGAAGATCCAAAGAAATAAGCAAGAATTATTTCTCTAACAAAACCAAAACCCTTTTTAATTATGTTAGAAATAAACATATAAAAAAAATCAATAAACGATTTTGATTTTAAGACATATGATTTAAACATTTATATTAATTAACGCCTATCTGAAAATATTTCAAGCCTTTTGAAAGAATATATTCTTTTTTAAACTGATTTCTTCCATCAATAAAAATATTACCTTTCATTTTCTTCTTAATTAATTCAAAGTCAGGACTTCTAAACTCTTTCCATTCTGTAACTAGAATCAACGCATCAACGCCCTCTAAGGCTGAATATTTATCCTCTAAATAATTTACTTCTATTCCTTTTAAATAAAATTTTGCCTCATGAATAGCTTTAGGGTCATAAGCGTTGACCTTCCCACCAGCTAAAATAATTGATTTAATTAAATTAATGGATGGAGCTTCTCTCATATCATCAGTTTCAGGCTTGAAGGAAAGGCCCCAAACTGCAATTTTCTTACCTTCTAAATTAGTTCCTAGTTGTGAAGTTAATTTAGAAAACAACACCTCTTTTTGAGCTTTATTTACACTTTCAACAGATGATATTAACTGAGGGTTATACCCATGATGATTAGCGATATTAATTAAAGCTTGAACATCCTTTGGAAAACAACTACCTCCATATCCACAACCAGGATAAATAAATTGATAACCAATTCTTTTATCACTGCCAATTCCAGTTCTTACATGATTTACATCAGCACCAACTTTCTCACAAATATTAGCAATTTCATTAATAAATGAGATTTTTGTGGCTAACATGGCATTTGCAGCATATTTAGTCATTTCTGCTGACCTAACATCCATTGCTATAAACCTATCATTAATTAAGGTAAAAGGAGCATACAAATTTCTCATTAAACTCATTGCATCATCATTATCAGCTCCAACAACAACTCTATCTGGGTGCATAAAATCTTTAATTGCAGCACCTTCTTTTAAAAACTCTGGATTAGAAACAACAGCAAAAGTTAAATCAGATTTCCTTAGATCTAAAGCTTTTTGTATAGTTTGTGTCACTAAATCAGCAGTACCAACTGGAACTGTTGATTTATCAACAACAACTAAATGCTTAGTCATATTTTTACCAATTGCTTCGGCAACCTGTAAAACATATTTTAAATCAGCTGAACCATCATCACCCATAGGAGTTCCAACAGCAATAAATATCACTTCTGAAACTACTAACGCATCAATAAGATTTGTTGTAAAAGTTAAGTTATTTTTTTTCTGATTTTCAATAACTAAATCAGTCAAACCAGGCTCATAAATTGGAATCTCTCCTTGCTTAAGTTTGTTGATTTTTTCATCATCAATATCAACACAAACAACTTTATTTCCCATTTCAGCAAAACAAGCAGCCGCCACTAAACCCACATATCCCGAACCTACAATACCTACTTTCATATTATTTAATGTTTAATTTTTGTTTTACATTTACAAAAACAGCAACTACTATAGCAACTATAAAAGATATCACAAACGCTAAAGAACCTAAAAGTAAAACACCTCTTTCTGGTGTTTGAGAAATTGTAAATCCTTGAACAAATGATAATGGCTTAAGTAACATTTGATTTGTCGCGTTAATTGATTTTAGCTGATTTAGTTCAATAATCTGATTTTGCACCTCAGTTAATCCATTTTTTGAATATAAATTAAAAGAACTCATATCAATATTAGAACCTTTCTCTGATCTAAATTTCTGCAAACTTTCTATCTCACTATCAATCGCTATTATTTCATTATCATTTGTAAGTTTAAAGTAATCATAATAGGAATGTATATATTGATTTGAATTGAAATAATGTAATAATCCCTCTTCAACATCCTTAATAATCTCATTATCTTTTACTGATAGTAGTATTTCAAATTTAGGAGTATTAAAGTCTTTCCCATCTTGATCTTTTCTAAATATTTGAGTAGCAGTAATCTCCTTAATTGAAGCTGCTATTTCCTTCGATATATTTAATTTTTCTGCAAGAACAATGAAATCTTCTTTCTGAATATCTAAATGTAAAGTATTAATAAGATTTATTGCTGTTCTCTGATTCAAAACCTCCTTATCATCATCAATTCTTTCAAAAGCAGAGATACCTGAAGTAGCAATAGAAGTAGTATTATAATAAGCTGGGCGTATCTTTTGAAAAACAATAACACCTAAAGTTCCAACTAAAGTAATTGCAATTATCAATATTTTAAAATTAATAAAAAAGACAATCACCTCATTAATTATTTCTCTTAAACTCAATTCTTCTTTCATTTTTATATTTTTACAATTTTCATAAAGATTTTTCGTAAATCCTTTAAGGTCCAAAAGTACGAGTTTTCCTTTTGTTAACTGGTTAAAATCAGCAAATAGAATAATTTAAATCAGAAATTCTTGTAGAATGAACATCAAAACCACATTGCTGATAAAACTCAGAAAAAGCAATGCCTAAAGGCAAGCCTAAATTACCTAAACCAATAATTGCTATTTTCTGTTGCTTTTCCATTAAAGTAAAAAAGCCCCAATAAAGGGGCTTAAATTATTTTACAAACTAAATCTTAATACTCCCAAAGGTCATGTTCCATATTAAAGATCTCTGTCTTAACTCTTTCAGCTTCTAATAAGGCATCAAGTCCAACCATATATTCATTAATCTTTCTATCCATTACATTCGCCTCTTTTGTAATAGTAGAAGAGAACATTCTTTTCCAAAAAATATCATCATATGTTCTTCTTTCAGCATCATTTTTAACTAAATTAAATACCTCAGCATTAATAAGAATTTCTCTAGCTTCAGGAAAATATACCCAAAATAAAGGTGAAAATGTGCCTAATAATTGGCCATTAACCTCATCTTTATCTTCCTGTAAAGGGGCTATAGCAAGAATACGAACATCCATTACAGATCTTTGTTTATCAAAAAACCATTCTTCTTTTAATCTCCATTTTTTAACTGTATTTCTGTTAAATGGAACAATATTAGTTTTAGTGGTTTTTGCATCTTCAGGATCAGCACCTAAAGCAACGGCATCCCAATCAGTAACTTCAATTATTTCCTCTTTTGCTCCCCCAACAGAATTAATTTCTTGTTGAGTCATGGGAACGCGCATCTCATCATCATATACCGCATTACCGTAAGCAGTAATACTTCCTTCTTTTATAGCAGAGTAGATAACATCAATTAAACTTTTTCTATCTCCAGTAACAGCAGCTCCAACAATACCATTGTTTTCCGGATAATAAAAAGGATGATTTATTTTTTGTCTTAAATCAATCTCTCTCCAAACTTTACGTGACCACATAACATCAGCTTGTCTTAATGGAGCATAATGTTGTACTTTCTTTTCATGATGTTTTTCTTTTTTATAAACCGAATTCATTTGCTCAGTTGTTAAAACATCTTGTGCATTTACCCCCACATAAGTAAAGATAGTTGCAACTAATAATAAGATTACTTTTTTCATAATTATATTTATTTTATTTCTATCACTAAAGGGTCAAGAACTCTGACAGCAGTATTTTTTGCATCTACTCTTTTTGCCTTAATGTTAGAAATTGTTATTGCATTTCCTGATTTAGTATTTTTAATAATGTTAATCATCTTAGTTGTAAATTGAGGTCCTTTTGTATCTTCCTTCATTTGCTCACCTTTGTACACGCCTGATAATCTATAAGAAGTAATAACATATCTAACTCCTTTAAAATCAAAGTCTTTAAGTTCAGCCCCTAAACCACCAGCATTTACCATTTTCATCTTATCAATAACTAAAACTCCATTTGCTGAAATTGCAAATTGCACTTTAGCTTTTGGAGGCGGGACCTCTTTAACTCTAAATTCCATTTGTCCCATCTTAGTCCTTTTACCTTCAACTTCAGCATATAAACTAACAATTGCTTTCCCTTTTTTAGAAGGTCTAGCTGAGTATTCACCTAAAGATCTTTTAGTAGCAGAAACTTTACCATTAGTTATAACAGCAGAAATCTCTCCTGCAGTATATCCAGGAACTGATATTTTTAATGGATTATCAACCTCAAGATAAAGTATGTTCATGTTTGTTGGAGAAACAACAGCAGTTTTAGCAGCAACTAAATACTCCCCATTAAATGGATACATTTTAGTACCATTAGCAGTTTTCATAGCAATCAAACCTCCCCACTTTTGCATACCTTCAGAGCTAGCTCTTTCTGAGAAAATACCTTTTCCATTTACAACTTTTACTGAATTGTAATCGATACCTTCAGTTCCTTTCATTTGGTAATTCTCATTTCCTAAACTATCATACTCACCAACATAAATCATTGGATCTTGAGTAGTATCTTTAGCAGAAATAAAAATTTGAGCTCTAAAAGTATCTCCTTTTAACACAAAATTAGATTGTGGTATCTGAATTCCCTCAGCAGTAGTAAATTTTAATGAAGTCGCATCAATATTTTCTCTTAACATAGTAATGACATCAGCCTCAGTATTTCTTACATCAGATTGCATTTTTGAAAGCAATGTTAACGCTCCAACTGAAGGCATATCATAAAAGTTATATTCTTCCCATAACTGTTTTTTCCCTTTTACTTTCTTATCATCATAGTTACAAGTCTCATTAATTGATTTAATAAGAGATTCGTTTCCTTCAGAAATAGTAAGAAGTGAATTTTTATACGAAATCAAATTATCCTTTAAATCTGATGCAATATTTTTATTTCTTTTTGCACTATAAAATAAATCACCTGCAGCATGTCTATCATCCTTAACAGATAAATTACCAATTGTCATTTTCTTTTCATCATCAGACAACTCATTCCAAGGAGTAGTTATAGCTTTATTTTCTAGAAGATCTCCATTCTCATCTTTCAATTCCAATTGAGAACCCAAGTATACTTCTTTGTCAGCTGCTAAAACTAAATTGTACTTCATCTCCTGAATAAACTCAACAAGTTCATCAGCACTAGCTTTTACTTCATACGCTTGATCCCTAAAAGGACCTGCTTTAATTTTATTTAATTCAGCAGCAGCATCAAAAGCGGCATAAGTATCTCCATTTTTAGCATTAAAGTTTGTTGTAGATCTCTCAATACCTAAATTTACTTCAAAAAATGAATTTAAAACCTCTTTAGATACATTTAATGCAAGTAGTGCGGTAAGCACTAAATACATCATATTAATCATCTTCTGTCTTGGGGACACTTTTCCTCCAGCCATATAATTTTATTTATTAATTAATAATTATTGATGATTATTTATTTGGATTCATAGCAGTAAGCATATTTCCATACACTTTATTCAGTTGTTCTAAGTTTTCAGCTAAGCTACTAACCTGCTCTTGGAATTTCTTAGAATCTTCAACAGAAGATTGTAAGTTTTGCAGAAATAAAGTAGTTGCTTCCATTTGTTGATTAGAAGTTTGTAATTGTAACTCGTATAATGAATTTAAAGCATTCATATTTTGAACTCCTTCCTGAATTTGAGAATTATATTCTGAGATAGCAGAAGCGGCAGAAACAGTTTCATTTAAAGCCTTTGCAGATTCGCCAAATGATCTTAAACCTTCATTTAAGCTTTCTACTAACTCATTATCTATTTTTGCTTTCGCTAAGGCATCATCTAATTGTTGAGCTGGTCTTTTAGCTGCATTAGGATCATTCATCCCACCTAACTCAGGATAAACTAATGACCAATCTGTTTCTTCAGGCTGTTTTTCAAATGCCGAGAAGAAGAAAATAATTGCTTCAGTACCTAAACCAAGTATAAGCATGATTGATGCCCCTGGTAAGTGTTCAATTTTGAATAATGCACCAATAATTACTAGTGCAGCTCCCCATCCATATAATTTTGGCATCATTGTTTTGTACCATTTCGCATCTGTAATATTTCCTAATCCCATTTTTTGTTTTATTAAATTGTTAGTTTTTTGATATATTTTTATTGAAAATCTGCTTTATCTCTTCCTAAGAAGTCAACTACATTTCTAAATCCTACATAAGATTTAGCAGTATCTTGGTATTCAAAAGTTCTTGTTCCATTTTGTATAAAGTATGCAATATCTTTCCAAGAACCTCCTCTAATTGATTTTCTTTTAAGCACAGCATGATCATCTTCTTCAGCATTATAATGACGATCCATATTCATATCATGAGAATAAGAGAAAGCAGACTCATCATAAGCATTTGAAGTCCATTCAGCAACATTTCCTGACATATCATAAAGTCCATATCCATTTGGATTATAAGATGCTGTTTTAATTGTTTTTAACCCTCCATCAGCAACATAGTTCCCTCTTAATGGTTTAAAGTTTGCTAAGAAACAACCTTTAATATTACGAGTATAAGGCCCTCCCCAAGGATAAGGAGATGCATCTAAACCTCCTCTTGATGCATATTCCCATTCTGATTCAGTAGGTAACCTGAATTCTGGTAATGTTGGTTGTTTAATTTTTCTTAAGAATGAATTCATCATTTTAGTTCTCCAATTACTAAAAGCAGTTGCTTGTTTCCAATTTACTCCAACTACTGGATAATCATCAAAAGCCGGGTGAAAGAAATAACTTTTAGTAAAAGGGTCATTAAATGAATAAGAGTAGTCATGTGTCCAAGTTAGAGTGTCTGGGAAAATATTCAACTCAACAGTAGATAAAAATCCACTTCTATCTCTTTTGCCTGTTGCATCACCTTCTCTTTTACTTTTTACTGCTGCAGCATTAATATCTAAAACTTGATATTTATATATATACTTTCTTGTATCAAACTCTCTTCTAGAATTTAACCTTTCATGTTCAGGTAGATACATTTCTTCTTCAAGAATTTCTCTAACTTCTTGATCATTCCACCTTATTCTTGTGCTCCAATTAATTCTTGCAGGATCTAAGAAGTTACCAAACTTATCTTCTTCAATTAAATGACCTTCAATTCCAGCTTCACCCAATATAACATGAGCTAATGAATCTCTTACCCAAGATGTAAATTGACGGTACTCATTATTTGTGATTTCTGTCTCATCCATATAGAAAGCACCAACAGAAACTGTTTTCGCTTGAGAGACATTTGCAAAAGGAACATCTTGATCAGAAGGCCCCATATTGAAACTTCCTTGAGGAATAAACACCATTCCGTAAGGATCAGTAGGATTCCAAATTACTCTGTTTTGCACTCCAATTAACTCTCCATTTCCAGAACCTCCACAGGCACTTAAAAGAGCAACTATTGAACTTAATAATATTATTTTTTTCATATTCATATTTATTTTATCACCTAAGTGAGTTAAAATCTGTTTTTATAAGAATCTCGGGTTTTTATATTTAGAGATTGTATTATTCCTTTTAATTTTAAAGTTATACGCTAGCATAAATTCAAATGAGTTTCCTAGAGGATTCACCACAGTTACATCATAACCAATTCCAAACCTGAAATCATCAGTGATATTCATTCCTGCAAGCAAGATTAAACCTTCATCTAACCTATAACTAACGCCTCCCCACATCTTATTATTGTATATTAGATTTGCGTTAACATCTAATTGAGAAACTGCTGGAGCATTCTTAAGATAAATAGATGGATTTAATGAAAGAACAGAGCTCAATTCATAATAATAACCTGCAATTAAGAAATAATGTCTTTTTAACGCATATTGTTTTCCATCACTCCATTCAACAACTGGTTGTGATAAATGAGCAGAAGAAATACCAATATAAACATCCTGAGTATTAAAATATGCACCTGCTCCCAAATCTAATTTTGATCCAGAAACACTATTCATAGGAATTGCACCATCACCACTCTGTGCAGAATTAAAATCTGCCCCATCTACACCACTTTGATACATGCCTACTGACATACCCAAACCAAGCTGTCCTGTTCCTAACTCTGTTCTGTAAGCATAAGAAGCTTGCAATCCTAAATTACTAAATTGAGCGATTTCATCTTTAACAATATTCAACCCTATACCACCATTTAAAAATGGAATTTCAGCATCAACACTAAAATTTTGAGTAGAAATAGCAGACCCTCCTTCTCCAAACCCCATATATTGAGATCTGTGTAAAACTGAAGTAGCAATTACACCTCTACTACCAGCAAAACCTGGATTATTAGCTAGTTTATTAAACATATTCTGACTAAACTGTGGCATTTGCTGAGCAGAAACAATTCCTGCCGACAAGAAAGCTAAAACTAGAATTAAGATTCTCTTCATATTATAATTTTCTGTAAAAAAATTTGCGCTAAAATAAACATTTTTTAATACTTCGCACTAAAACTAGATACACATCTTATTTATTCAGCAATAATTAACAATAAATAAATTGATAATCAAAGAGTTGTCTACAGGAATTTATTTAGGTTTCTGAGCCATCTTTCAGGAACTTCTCCCTGATTAGCTATTTCGTAATCACGATAAGAGGAAGCTACATAGTAATTTTGAAGTTCGTTAACACCTTCTTTTTTAAAAGGAACGCCCATCCACCACCTGCCACTACTTTTGCTTTTGTAAAAAGTAATTTCATTCTTACCATCATCAAAAGCTACCGTGTATTTTACACAGTTTTTCATATTAGGATTTAGTTCATTCTTTCTGATTTTGTAACCATCAATAAAATACCAAATCATTTCAGCTAACAAATAAGCAGTTTGATTATTAGCGTCGAAATCTTGATTGTACTCAAATAAACCAACAGCAGTAATTTTATCGCTTACTCCAGCATAACGCATGATTTTACAAGATTCTTCACCATTCAAACCGTTAGGAGTAGAATACACATTTGCACCAGCATAAGCATGCTGTATTGATGAAATATCAAAACTTAAAAAGTCAGTGTTTCTCATAATAGGCTCTACTTCTGAAAAATCTGCTTTTAATTCCCCTAGTCTTTTTACATCAAAATTCATTTTTTGTAACATTTCAGTAGCCATACCCGAAACAAAATAAGACTGATAAGCTAAATTAGCATAATGAAAAAGATGACTTGGTTTGTGGGAAATCATCTTGCCTAAGTGAGAGAAAGAAGCTAAATTATCTTCCTCTAAACCGATATCGAATTTACTATCCACAGCCGTTAAAGTAATGAACTTATCTAAAGATGCGTAAGCTTTATAAACAGCATAACTCACATCATGCCCTCCACCAATAATTACAGGAATAATTCCATTATGCAATAATTCCTTACAAACTTTTTGAATTAAACTGAAGGACTCTTTACGAGTGGGCATTAATTGAAAAACTCCTAAATCAGCTATTCTTGGTAAATTATCATGATGAAAAGAATAAAAAGAAGTTCTGACTTTACAATCATTATCACTCGCAGAGTTCTTAGATCCCTCATATTCTGGAACATTAAAAATTGCTATTTCGGCAAATTTAATGTCCGGAAAATTTTTATTTACATGCGTGTCAATTCCTCTACCAATTTGAGTGGTTCCCCAACTGTTCTTATCAGCATACAACTCTGAGCTGACAGCTTTAAAATAGGAATTGAGTTCTAACATTATTTTTTCTTTTTACCTCTAGGTTTTTTAGCTGGTTGATTTTCCCAAAGAGAAATACAATCTTCTCTAGTTAAATCTTTTGGTTCTGTTCCTTTTGGGATTTTAACATTTATCTTTTTAACTTTTACAGGACTCACCTGAATAAAAGGGCCATATCTTCCATTTAAAACTTGAATTAAAGGATCGCCTTCAAAATTAGAAATTAATCTGTCTTTATCCGCTTGAATCTTAATTTTTATCAATTCAATTGAACGCTCTAAATCAATTGTTAAAGGGTCTTCCTCATCACCTTTCTTAATAGATGTGAACTTTCCATCATACCTCAAATAAGGACCAAATCTACCAACAGAAGCAACAACTTCTTTGCCTTCCCACTCACCTACAATTCTAGGTAATTTAAACAAATCCAAAGCCTCATCCATTGTAATGGTTTGAATTGTTTGCCCTTTTAAAAGTGAGGCAAATTTTGGTTTTGGAGCTTCTTCATCTTCTTGCTTTTCACCTAATTGAACCATAGGTCCAAAAGGCCCAATTCTTGCAAAAATCTTATCTCCACTTGCTGGATCAACACCTAACTCTCGTTCTCCAGATGCTTTTCCAACATTTCCAATTACATCAACAACTTTTTCTTTAAATCCACCATAGAAAGAAGCAATCATTTCATTCCAAACCTTTTTCCCTTCAGCAATTTCATCAAATTCAGTTTCTACTGATGCCGTAAAAGTATACTCCATCACATCAGAAAAATGTTCAACTAAAAAATCAGTAACAACAATACCTACATCTGTTGGAAATAGTTTTTTATTCTCAGCTCCAGTAATTGAGGTTTTTTCAAATGCTTTAAGATTTCCATCTTTCAGCTCTATCATTTGAGAAATTCTATCTATACCATCACGGCTTTCTTTTTCAATATATCCTCTCTTTTGAATAGTAGTAATTGTAGCAGCATAAGTTGATGGCCTTCCAATCCCTAATTCTTCCATTTTCTTTACTAAACTTGCCTCAGCATACCTGGCAGGAGGACGAGAGAATTGCTCAGAAGCAACAGCTTCAGAAAGCCCTAAAGCTTCACCAACTGATAATTTAGGCAACATTCCTTTTTGCTCTTCATTATCATCATCTTTTCCTTCCAGATAAACCTTCATAAATCCTTCAAAAGTAATTACCTCACCTTTAGCAACAAATTGCTCAGAAGTATTTGATATTTTAATTTTTACAGTAGTTCTATCAAATTGAGCATCTGCCATCTGAGAGGAAATTGTTCTTTTCCAAATCAAATCATAAAGTCTTTGATGTGAGTTATCTCCATCAACAGTTTTTTGCTCCATGTATGAAGGACGAATTGCCTCATGCGCCTCTTGCGCTCCTTTTGATTTGCCTGTATAAACTCTTCTTTTTGCATATTCATCACCATAAATCGAACTAATTGCTTTTTCAGCAGCATCAAGTGCATCATTAGATAAATTTACGCTATCAGTTCTCATATATGTAATTTTACCAGCTTCATATAATTTCTGAGCAACCATCATTGTTTGTGAAACTGAAAAGCCAAGCTTCCTTGATGCTTCTTGCTGTAAAGTAGAAGTAGTAAATGGTGCTGTAGGTGATTTTTTAGCTGGCTTTTCTTCTAAAGATTCAACTGAAAAATTAGCATCTTTACATTTCCCCATAAATGAATAAGCATCTTCATTATTCTTAAATCTTTGAGGCAATTCAGCTTTTACAACTTTACCATCCATATTTAAGAAAAAAGCAACAACTTTATAAGATGATACAGCCGTATAGTTTGTAATCTCATTTTCTCTTTCTACTATTAAACGAACAGCAACTGATTGTACACGCCCTGCAGAAAGTCCTTGTTTTACTTTTCTCCAAAGTACAGGAGATAATTCAAAACCAACTAATCTATCAAGTACACGCCTAGCCTGTTGTGCATTTACTAAATTAGTGTCCAATAACTTAGGATTTTCAACTGCATGCGTAATTGCTTTTTTAGTAATTTCATGAAAAACAATTCTTTTAGTAGAGCTTGCATCTAGCTTAAGAGCCTCCGTAAGGTGCCATGCAATAGCCTCTCCCTCACGATCCTCATCAGTAGCAAGCCAAACAGTTTCAGCTTTTTTTGCAACACTTCTTAAGTGCTTGACTACCTTAGTTTTATCCTCTGATATTACATAATTAGGCTCAAAACCATTCTCTATATCAATAGACATACCTCCTTTTTTAGGTAAATCTCTAATATGTCCAATACTTGATTCCACAACAAAATCTTTACCTAAAAATCCTTGAATGATTTTCTTTTTTGCTGGTGATTCTACAATCACTAAGTTCTTTGCCATATTTTTTATTTTAGAAATTTGTTGCAAATTAAAAAAACTTTTTTGACATAAAAAAAACAAAAAATGGTGTCAGTTTCCATTATATTATTTATAATATAAGTAAAATGATATGCTGACACATTGTCATATTTTTACTATTTTTGCAATTGATTATAAGTAAAAAATGAACCTAGAAAAATTATTAGAAAAAAAAATTGATGAAAGTAAACAAGGAGATGCTTTAAGCATTCCTACATCTGATAAATCAACAAAAAAGATGTACCTTGAAAGCTATGGTTGTCAGATGAATTTTTCGGACAGTGAGATAGTTGCCTCAATTTTAACAAAAGAAGGATTTTCAACTACACAAGACATCACAGAAGCTGATATAGTTTTTGTAAATACTTGCTCGGTTCGTGAAAAAGCGGAACAAACTGTAAGAAAAAGATTAGAATTCTACAATTCAATAAAAAGAGATAAAAACTCAAAAATGCTAGTTGGGGTATTGGGATGCATGGCCGAAAGATTAAAAGCTAAATTCTTAGAAGAAGAAAAATTAGTAGATATTGTTGTGGGGCCTGATGCTTACAGAGATTTACCAAATCTAATAAAAGAAGTGGAAGATGGGAAAAAAGCAATTAATGTTATTTTATCTCTTGAAGAAACATATGCTGATATCAACCCAGTAAGACTTGCAGGAAATGGAGTTACAGCATTTGTTTCTATCACTAGAGGTTGTGATAATATGTGCACTTTTTGTGTAGTGCCATTTACAAGAGGAAGGGAAAGAAGTAGAGATCCTGAAAGCATTTTAAAGGAATGTAATGACTTATTTAATGATGGGTACCGAGAAATAACACTATTAGGACAAAATGTTGACTCTTACCTTTGGTATGGTGGTGGAGCTAAAAAAGACTTTAAAAAAGCAACTAATGAAAATCAAGAAAATTGCATCAAATTTTCTGACTTATTAGATAGAGTTGCAAAAGTAAATCCACTTTTAAGAATAAGATTTTCTACATCAAACCCGCAAGATATGGGAATAGATGTAATTGATGTTATGGCAAAACACTACAATATTTGCAACTATATTCATTTACCAGTACAATCAGGAAGTAGCCGACTATTAGAAGTAATGAAAAGAGGATATGACAGAGCAAAATACATTACTTTAATTGATAATATAAAACAAAGAATTCCTGACTGCACAATATCAATGGATATGATTTCAGGATTTTGCACAGAAACTAAGGAAGACCATCAAGAAACCTTATCATTAATGGATTATGTGGAATATGCTTTTGGATACATGTACAAATATTCAGTAAGGCCAAACACTCCAGCTGCAAGATTTGAAGATGATGTTACACCTAAGGAAAAACAAAGAAGACTTGCTGAGATAATTGAAAAACAACAACAGCATTCTTTAAAAAATATGAAAGCCAAAGTTGGAAAAACTTATGAAGTATTAGTTGAAGGGTTTTCAAAAAAATCAAATAATCATTTGTTCGGAAGAACAACACATAATGCTTCAGTTATTTTTGAAAAAGGAACCCATAAATTAGGAGATTATATCATGGTAAAAATTGATGACTGTACTTCTGCAACTTTAAAAGGCACTGTATTATGAATTCACAACAAGCAAAACAAAGATTTGGCATCATTGGAAACGATAGAAAACTAGAAAGAGCAATTGATGTAGCCTTACAAGTTGCTCCTACCGACATATCAATATTAGTTGTTGGTGAAAGTGGAACAGGAAAAGAAAATATTCCAAAAATTATTCATCAAAATAGTAAAAGGAAACACAACCCTTATATTGCTATAAATTGTGGAGCAATACCTGAAGGAACAATAGATTCTGAACTATTTGGACATGAAAAGGGATCGTTTACAGGTGCACATGACAGCCGAAATGGATACTTTGAAGCTGCTGATGGAGGGACTATTTTCCTTGATGAAGTAGGAGAATTACCAATGGCATCTCAAGCAAGATTATTAAGAGTACTTGAAAATGGAGAAATCCTAAAAGTAGGATCATCTAAAGCATACACAACTGATGTAAGAATTATTGCCGCTACAAATGTAAATTTACCTCAAGCAGTAAAAGAAGGAAAATTTAGAGAGGATCTATTTTACAGATTAAATACAATCAGCATTAATCTCCCGCCGTTAAGAGATAGAGGGAATGATATTTACCTGCTTTTTAGGAAGTTTGCGGCTGATTTTGCAGATCAATATAACACCCCTCCTGTCAAACTAGCTGATGATGCGGTTGAGCTTCTTAAAAACTACAATTGGCCAGGTAACATCAGGCAATTAATGAATTTTGTTGCACAACTATCAATAATGGAAGAAGAAAGAATGATAACTTCTAGTAGAATACAAGAGCAATTACCTAACATTTCTACTAGTGGCTTAGTTAAGTTTAAGGATAAAAATAAATCAGATTTATCAGAAAGGGAAATACTTTACAAAGTGCTTTTTGACATGAAAAGAGACTTATCTGAACTTAAAAAGATTACTTTTGACCTTATGCAAAAAGAAGAAAATACTGAAATTATGCAATCAGTTAATCCTAGAATTTTTAACGAAAATGATGAGAATAATTTTGTTTTAAATAAGCAGAACGAACCAAAAACAATTGATGTTGAAGAGTCATTATCATTATTTGAGCAAGAAAAAAGATTGGTGGAAAAATCATTATTAAAACACAATGGAAAAAGGAAAGATGCAGCTGCTGAACTAGGAATATCTGAGCGAACTCTTTACCGTAAATTAAAAGAGTTCGAAATGTAATGAAGCTATTTTTAAGCCTAATATCACTTAGCATCCTAGTTGTTTCTTGTGGAGTTTATTCTTTTACTGGAGCATCAATCCCTACTGAAGCAAAAACTATCTCTGTGCAATACATAAGCAATAAAGCAGCAATAGTTCAACCCTCATTATCCCAAGTAATTACTGATGGCTTAATTGATGCTTTTGCTCGACAAACCAACTTAGAAATAACTGAGAATGAAGGTGATTTATCTTTTAGCGGATATATTACAAAATATCAGATAAAACCAATGGCAATAAAAGCAAATGAAATTGCTAGTCAAAACAGATTAACTATTGCAATAAAAATAAAATACAACAATAGTTTTGATGATAAACAAAGCTTTGAAACTACTTTTAGCAGATATAGAGATTATGCAAGTTCAGAAAATATAGCTGATGTTGAAGAGGGGCTTATTGAAGATATAAGTACAGAATTAATTGAAGATGTATTTAATAAAGCCTTTGTAAATTGGTAAACAAAAAAATCATATCTTTAATTAATAATCCGCAGGAAATAAAGGATACTGACATCAGTAAATTAGATTCTATACTAATAAAATACCCCTATTTTAGTAGCGCACAACTATTGCTTACCAAAGGATTATTGAATGCTGACAGCATCAGATACAACCGACAACTTAAAAAAGCGGCTGCTTATTGCTTGGACAGACAGAAGCTTTTTAGCTTAATTACTTTAAACAATATAACAAAAGCTGAAGCAATAATTAGCAAAGAAGAAAAATTAGAAACAGCTGAAAAGAAATTAGAAATTGGAAAACCTTTGAAGTTTGATGAAAGTGAGAATCACTCATTTTCGGAATGGCTAGCTTTAACAAAAGTTAAGAAAATTGAAAGAGAAGAACAACCTAAAGCAACTAACTTGGTTAACGAATTTTTAGAAAAAGAAGTAAGAATAAACAGACCAAAAAAAGAAGCATTTTTTAAAGCAACAGATGCTGCAAAAGAAAGTCTGATAGAAAATAATGAACTAGTTACCCCAACATTAGCAAAAGTTTACCTTGAGCAAGAGCATTTTGGGAAAGCTATTTTAGCTTATGAAAAATTAATTTTGAAATATCCAGAAAAAAGTAGTTACTTTGCAGACCAAATTAAATTGATAAATAAATTAAATAAAAAATAAAATGTACACAATTTTTGCAATCCTGATCATCATAACTTCAATCTTATTAGTATTAGTTGTTTTAGTTCAAAATCCTAAAGGAGGAGGTTTATCTTCATCATTTGGTGGTGGGGCAGGAAACCAAATAATGGGAGCAAAAAAGACTACTGACTTTTTAGAAAAAGCAACTTGGTTTTTAGCAACAGCATTAATTGTTTTATCACTAGCATCAAACTTTGCAATTCCAAGAAACACCAAAATAGAATCAACTGAAATAAAAGCTCAAGACATGATTGATGATGCAGTAATTACTAACTTCCCTACTTCACCTGCTGCTGAGTAAACAAATAACACATTTTCCTGTTTTATAAGTTTATCTGACATAATTTCAGTTATTTTGCAATGATATCACCTTGGCACACTTTATGCATTAGTATATCATCATAATAACAAATTAAATTTTTATAAACATGTCAAAAATAAACATCACTCCTCTTGCTGATAGAGTAATAATTAAGCAAGCAGAAGCAGAAACTACAACTGCAAGCGGAATAATAATTCCTGATACTGCACAAGAAAAACCACAAAAAGGTAGCGTTATTGCTTGCGGAAAAGGAACAAAGGATAACCCTATAACTTTAAAAGTTGGGGACAATATACTATACGGAAAATATGCAGGAACTGAACTACAACACGAGGGAGAAGATTATCTTATAATGAGAGAATCGGACATTTTAGCAATCATAAAATAATATAACATGGCAAAAGAAATCACATTTGATATAGAATCACGAGATGCATTAAAAAGAGGAGTAGACGCCTTAGCAAATGCAGTAAAAGTAACTTTAGGACCAAAGGGAAGAAATGTAGTAATTGGAAAAAGTTTTGGGGGACCTACAATAACCAAAGATGGAGTGACAGTTGCAAAAGAAATTGAATTAGAAGATGCAATAGAAAACATGGGAGCTCAGATGGTGAAAGAAGTAGCAAGTAACACCAATGACTTAGCAGGAGATGGAACTACAACTGCAACCGTATTGGCACAAGCTATAATTACTTCAGGGCTTAAAAATGTAGCTGCAGGAGCAAATCCTATGGATGTAAAAAGAGGAATTGACAAGGCTGTAAAAGTGCTGATTGAAGATATTAAATTACAAGCTAAAAAAGTAGGTAATTCTTATGATAAGATTGAGCAAATAGCAAGTATATCGGCTAATAATGACAATGTAATTGGCTCGCTAATTGCTGAGGCAATGAAGAAAGTAAAAACAGAAGGAGTTATTACTGTTGAAGAAGCAAAAGGAACTGAAACGCATGTTGAGGTTGTAGAGGGAATGCAGTTTGATAGAGGATATTTATCACCTTACTTTATTACTGATGCTGACAAAATGGAGGCAAATATGGAAAACCCATTTATCCTCATCTATGATAAAAAGATTTCAGTAATGAAAGATCTTTTGCCAATACTAGAACAAACTGCGAAAGCAGGAAGGCCATTGGTCATTATTGCTGAAGATGTAGATAGTGAAGCACTATCTACTTTAGTTGTAAATAAAATAAGAGGTGCACTAAAAGTATCAGCAGTAAAAGCCCCTGGTTTTGGAGATAGAAGAAAAGCAATGCTAGAAGATATTGCTATCCTTACGAACGGCACAGTAGTTTCTGAAGAAAGAGGTTTTAAATTGGAAAGTACTACCTTAGAAATGTTGGGTTCTGCTGAAAAAATTACAATTGACAAGGACAATACAACTCTTGTAAATGGTGCTGGAGATTCTAATACTATTAAAGCTAGAGTAAATCAAATTAAAGCACAAATTGAAAGTACTAGTTCAGATTACGATAAGGAGAAATTACAAGAAAGATTAGCAAAACTAGCAGGTGGTGTTGCTGTGTTGTATGTTGGCGCTCCTACTGAAGTAGAAATGAAGGAAAAGAAAGACAGAGTTGATGATGCATTGGCTGCTACAAGAGCTGCTGTTGAAGAAGGAATTGTTCCTGGAGGTGGTGTTGCAATTGTACGTGCAACTGATAAGTTAGCAAAACTAAAAGGAGATAATGATGATGAACAAACAGGAATCAATATCATAACCAGAGCTTCAGAAGAGCCTTTAAGACAAATAGTAGAAAATGCTGGATTGGAAGGAAGTGTAATTGTTGCAAAGTTACGTGAAGGAAAAGGAGATTTTGGGTTTAATGCCAAAACTGAAGTATTTGAAAACCTTTACAAAGCAGGCGTTATTGACCCAGCTAAAGTGGTAAGAGTAGCCCTTGAAAATGCAGCCTCAGTCGCAGGAATGTTATTAACTACTGAATGTGTTATTGCTGAAATAAAAGAAGATACTCCAGCTATGCCTCCTATGGGTGGTGGCGGTATGCCAGGAATGATGTAACCGCAATGCGATAAATAATTTAAAATCCCTGCCAATTTGGTGGGGATTTTTTATCCAACTCCGATTCCTCCAGATTTATCGAAATTATCAGCCCATCTAAAAAGCAAAATCGCAAGCACGATTGCCAAAACAACCATTACTATTATTTTTGGCATCCATATTCTTTGAAATTGACTTGGTGATTTATTTACTTCTCTGGTATTTGTTAATGGAGCTATACCACTCCTACAACTCATACATTTACAAGAGTTAAGATCAACCCCCATTTGTTGTAAGCTATAATGATATTGCTTAATTTCTTCTGTCTGTACAATATCTTGTTGCATCTTTAAAGTATCAGCAACAGGAAAAGAAGCATAACTTACATTTGTTAATGTTGTTAGCGTTATTAAAAGTAGTATTAGTTTTTTCATAAATATTTATTTCTTATTTTTCTAACAAAATCTTTAAGCATATCTCAAATTAAGCAGTAGCCATGGCTATTACGAAAACTATAGGAATTAAAAATAATAAAGCAATTATAGCAGATAAATAATTTCGCCAATCCCAAAGAAATGTAGGTGTCTTAATATTTAAATAGAATGACCAAATTAGTGATAATAATGATATTGTAACTATACTTCCTCCTAACCAGTAAGCATAAGCCGCTATCATAATGAAGCCAAGAAGAACTCCAAGCAAGGATGCTAATGTTAACAATAGAATCTTACGATTCACATCCATAACTGGATTTGGCTGAGACACCACAGCTATAGATTTTGTTACTTCAGACACTGGAAAAGAAGCATAACTCAAATTTGTAAATACAGTTAGTGTTATTAAAAGTAGTATTAGTTTTTTCATAGTTTTATTATTTAATATTTTTTAATTGTTCTAGTGAAATAAAAGCATTTCATAAGTTGGTTGAGTTGGATCAGTACATCCTGCTATACACCAAGAAGGAGTATAAGCCATAGTATCTGAAAGAGTGCTAGAGCCCCAAGAACTAGTGCTGTTAAAATCGCTAAGTAATTTCTCCAATCCCAAATAAATGTAGGTGTCTTAAAATTCAAATACAAAGAATACACTGCTGATGAAACTGCTATAGCACTAACAATAATACCTAAAACTAAGATTCCTGCAGAAAAAAAGATTGACCCAAGTAAAGATGCTGGTATAGGAACTAACGACAATAATAGAATCTTGCGATTTTCATCCATAACTGGATTTGGCTGAGATACCTCAACCTTAGGCTTTGTCTTTTTCATTACAGGAAAAGAAGCATAACTCACATTGGTAAATGTTGCTAGCGTAATTAAAAGTAGTATTAGTCGTTTCATTGTCCTAGTTTTTTTAAATATCTAAAATGAGATGCAATTGCATCCCATAAAGTTAGTACATTATATTTATAGTTGTAATTCAATGCTTTATCAACAATAATTGGAGTTACTTTAGGATAAATAGTATGAGGTAGAGTCGGAAATAAATGATGAGCAGCATGGGAATTAAAACCTCCAAACAAAAAGGAAGCTACAGGATTTGTTGGATGGTAATCCATAGAAACCATAAGCTGATGCTCAGCAAAACTATAAGGCAACTCCCCTTTTTTATTAACTGTAGGAAATTCAGTTTCCATGGTAAAGTGAGTGGTAACCAAAGTATAAATAAAAATATTTGACCCTACAAATATCATCAGTAAATATGCCCATAATATTTCTGAAAGACTAAAACCCAATAGATAATAAGGAAGTACAATAATATAAGAAATATAAAAAAGCTTCCAAGCCACCAACTCGATTGTATACCAAAATGGGTAATCTTGATTTTTAAGGTTTGCTAAATTCTTTTTATTCAGGTAAACAAAATCCTTAGCATAAATCCAAACAATAAAATAAAGAGAATACAAGATGGGAGCATAAAAATGCTGGTATTTCATAAATGATTTCTTTTGATGATTTGGGGAAAATCTTAACAATGGATTATCATCAACATCAGCATCACAGCCATCAACATTAGAAAATAAATGATGAGAGGCCAAATGCCTAATCCTCCATAATCTAGCACTTGTTCCCTGCATATTAAAAGTAAAATAGAAAATCAAATCATTAATCCATTTCTTTTTACTAAAAGTTTGATGACAAGCATCATGCGCACTATTAAAAGCAAGTAAAATACCACTTGTTCCAATAGCTACATAGTTCATCAATAAATACCCAAAATGGTTTCCATATTGATTTTGATACAAAATAACAATTGAACCTATGAAAAAACTTAAGTAAAAAAACAATTTAAAACATAAGTAAGCAACAGCCCTTTCTATTTTAGCTTTCGTTATCATACTTTTTACCTCATCATTTAAATCCTTAGTAAAGCCGTCCGTATCTCTTTTAAATAATATTTGTTGAGTGTTATTCATCTTTTAAAGTATCTTTTGGCTCAATAATTTGCCATTTTATAAGTGTGGATTTCTGCCAGTTTACTGAGTCTTTTTTATTAGCAGTAATGACTAAAGGTTTGATTTCTTTTTTGTTTTTATTTTCAAAATAGTTTGCTGTATTTTCAAGCACAACATTTATTAAAACATCTTCAGTTCTCATTACATTTTGATCTTGCGATTTACACACAAATGGCATTAATAGAAATATGAGAAGTAGCGCTTTCATTCTACATTCCGATTAAAAAAAATGATGCTAACAAGACTACTATCCCAACGCCTAAAAGTGCCTTACTCCAGCTAGCTCCACTCTTTTTTGCCTTTAAAGCAGAAAAAAAAGTAACTCCAATAGACAATAGTGTTAACAATAGATAAGTAATAAAAAATGAATACTTGGCATTATGCATCAAAGCGCTCCCCATTGTTAAAAAAGCAAATATAATAGCTCCTAAAGCAGATAAAATAGAAAGCAAAGCATACCAATTTCCATTAGACTCTCTTTTTTCAACTTCCATAATATCTTCAACTTCCTTAACATTCTTAGTTTTGAATAGTAAAGGTTTTGGTTTGCTTACCAAAGGAGCAATATCACCCCTGCAACTTACACATTTACAGGAATTTAAATCAACTCCCATTTTTTGCAAACTATAATGGTATTGTTTTATTTCTTCAGTTTGAATAATATCTTGTTGTACTTCCAAAGTATCTGAAATTGGAAAAGAAGCATAACTCAAATTTGTAAATGTAATTAGTATAGTTAAAAGTAGTAGCATTCTTTTCATAATTTATTATAATGAATTAAACAAAATTTAATCACCTAATTTTGTAGGATCTTCCCCCATTAACGATAATACAAACGTTATAAAAGCTGATACTAAGAAAATAATCAAAGACAATACAAAGCCAGTAATAGCTAAGCCTTTTAATCTTTTATTAAAGCCAATTGCTCCAAATACAATACCTAACAATGCAATTATAGTTGCAGCCAATGGGTTTTGTACAAGTCCAAAACTAAGCAATGCACAACCTATAGATAAAATAGCCCACAATGAATTCTCCCTTTTATAAGATGGTAACTCTACATTAGTAGTTTCTACAATTTTTATTTGCTGAGTGTCAGTAACTGGAAAAGAAGCATAACTCACATTAGTAAATGTTAAAAGCGTAATTAGAAGTAAGATTAGTTTTTTCATAGTTTATTATTAAGACTTATTTTTCTGTTTTTAATCTGAGTAATACGCGCTTTAATAGCAATTCCAACGCTAATTACTATAAGAAGAGATGCCCATAATAATCCAGCAGGAGCTCCACCGCTAGGTTTTTCTCCTGAGGACTGAGGACAATCAGATCTATTATCAAGACAATTATATGCACGAGTAAGACCAATAAATACCCAAATAATAACACCTAGTAATATCAAACCAGCCAAGAGATACATAGCACTAACATTGCTATTTGAAGTTTTCTTATCAACTTTTACAAATTTTCCTTTAGAGTTACGAACTAATGGTAATCCTCCCTTTCTACAACTCTCACATTTGCATGTATTTAAATCAATACCCATTTTCAATAAAGATTGATGATACTCTTTAATTTCTTTTGTTTGAATTGTATCTTGTTTTACTTTCAAAGTATCAGCAATTGGAAAGGAGGCATAACTCACATTCATGAATGTGGATAGCGTAATAAAAATTAATAGTAGTTTTTTCACAATTCAATTTATAAGACAAAGCTAAGGTATTGAAAATAAAGTATTATGCTATGCATAGTAAATTGAAAAGCCCTACCGTATCGGCAGGGCTTTTCAATAAAAACCTACAGTCAAATTACATATCGTTAATCTACATTATCGTGCAAAAAAGAATTATTTTGCTTTAATTCTGTAGTATTATTATTTCCATTAGTTAAAGTATAAGTAGACACTTCACTTTCTGATGAATGAGTAGGTTCTTCCAACTCAATGTTATTACGCTTGTAAGCAGGAACATCTTCCAAAGAAGTTAATCCTGAAGGAGTACGCAATTGCATTGAAATAGATCTTAACCTGTTCTCTCTTTCTCTTGCCTCTACTTTCATCACCTCAGTATTTACAGGAGCAGTTTCAGTTGAATTAAGGGTTGGCTCTTCTATCACATCTCCCTCAATATCTAAATCCAGTACAACAGTTTGTTGTACCTCTTGAATTTTTTCATCTAACATAATTGAAGCAATTACTTCATCAGGACTTTCATCTTCCTCAGTTTCAGTAAGCACATCAACTTCATTAGTTTCAAAATCATTTCCTAAGTCAAAAACAATTTTTTCTGGTGAATTATGTGACTCAACAACTGACTCAATTAAATCATTTACTAAAGAAGGAGCAACTTCAGCTATAGGCTCATCAATAGTAGGGATTGAAAAATCAATTTCATCTTCAAGAGACAATGTTTGTTGTACATTAGTAGTTGGCTCAGAAACACCTTCATTTTCTTCTAAGGTAATACTATCAAGGCAATCTTCTCCTAATGTAACTTTTCTTTCCCCTTTTGGCTTTCTTCTTTCTTCAAATCCAGTAGCAATAACGGTAACACTTACTTTAGATCCTAAATCAGCATCAATTCCAATACCCTCAATAATATTAACATTTGTACCTGCAGCTTTTTGTATTGCATTTTTAATATTAGCCAACTCTGACATTTTTATTTCATCATCACCTGCACCAGTTACAATTTTTAACAATACTTGCTGAGCGCCAGTAATATCGTTATCATTTAACAGTGGAGAATCCAATGCTTCTTTTACAGCTTCAATAGCTCTATTTTCACCTTCAGCTTCAGCTTGTCCCATCACAGCTGTTCCGCTATTTTCTAAAACTCTTCTTGCATCATTAAGGTCAATATTAACCATTAAATGCTGTGAAATCACCTCAGCAATTCCCTTAGTAGCTGTATTCAAAACTTCATTAGCTTTACCAAATGCTTGAGTAAAAGTTAAATCACCATACACCTCAATTAGTTTTTCATTATTAATTACTAAAAGTGTATCTACATACTTTTTGAGCTCTGCAATACCATCATCAGCATACTTTTTTCTAAAACCACCCTCAGTAGAAAAAGGAATAGTAACTACACCAACAGTAAGGATCCCTTTTTCCCTTGCAATTTCAGCAATTACAGGAGCTGCACCAGTACCAGTACCACCTCCCATACCTGCAGTTAAAAATAACATCTTAGTATTTGCATCCAAAAGCTCAGTAATTCTATCAGCACTTTCCTCTGCTGCTTTTCTTCCAACTTCAGGATTAGCTCCCGCACCCAAGCCCTCAGTAAGAGAAGCTCCAAGCTGTATTTTAATAGGTACAGGACTTGCTTCCAATGCTTGTGAATCTGTATTACAGATTACAAAATCTACTCCATTAATCCCATGCTCAAACATATAGTTTACAGCATTACTTCCACCACCACCTATTCCCATCACTTTTATTTGTGATGATTGGTTTTTTGGCATTTGGAAATCCATTCCTAAGTCAATTGCGCTCATAATTTTATTTTTTGAATTTATTAATATTATTATTTAGTTTTTTTAACATCATCAGTGAATATCTGTGTTATTCTATCAACAATAGATAGTTCACTTGGTATTTCTTCAGGTTTCTGCTCAACAACAGTATCCTTTTCTTTTTTTGGCTTTGGCATACTTATTTTGTCAGGATGTTGCTCAGCATATTCAAATCCTTTAAGCACCAGCCCAACTCCAGTTGAATACATTGGGCTAACAACTTTATCAACTGACTCAGCTCCTAAGTGTTCATTAGGCAAGCCTATTCTTGTTTCTTTACCCATTACAAAAGCTACCAATTGTTTTAAATTTCTGATTTGAGAACCACCTCCAGTCAATACAATTCCTGTCATTAATTTATGTTCATATCCTGATATTTTAATCTGATGATATACTAAATCAATAATCTCTTTATACCTAGCACCAATAATTTCTGATAATGTTTTGACTGCAATTTCCTTAGGAGGTCTACCTCTCAATCCAGGTATAGAAACCATTACATTTTCCTGATCCTCAGTATACATTGCAGAGCCAAATTTTACTTTTAAAAGCTCAGCTTGTTTCTCTAAAATCTCCAATCCTCCTTTTATATCTTTAGTAATAATATTTCCTCCAAAAGGGATGACTGCTGTATGCCTTATTATATTATCTAAGAAGAGAGCTACATCAGTTGTTCCGCCTCCAATATCTACCAATGCAACTCCTTCTCTTAGTTCATCTTCATCCAAAGTAGCAACTGCTGATGCAAATGGTTCTAAAATTAATTCTCTAGGATTAAGCCCTGCCTTTTCAACACATCTCATGATATTTCTTACCGCCCCTACTTGTGCAGTTATCACATGAAAATTAGCTTCTAGCTTTACACCAGCCATTCCTTTTGGGTCTTGTATTCCATCCTCACCATCAACTGTATATTCTTGAGGAATTACATGAATTACCTCCTCCCCAGGAATAGTAATTAACTTAAACATATTAGACTTTAACTTATCAATATCTGCTTTATCAATCTCTATATCAATATTGTCTCTTACAATTTCACCCCTGTGTTGTAAACTTTTGATATGTTGCCCAGCAATACCAACAAAAACATCATCAATTTCTAATCCTGATTTTTGTTTTGCTTCCTCAACTGCTTCTCTAATAGATTCTACAGTTTTGTCAATATTAGAAACAATTCCTCTTGCAACTCCATTAGAAACGGCTCTCCCTGTTCCTAAGATTTCTAATTTTCCATATTGATTTTTTCTACCAATCATTACTGATATTTTAGTAGTTCCAATATCGAGCCCAATCATATAAGCTCCTGTTTGTAATTCTTGTATATTCTCTTCCATCATTTATTTTTTAGTACAAACAACTTGATTTTTAAACTTTAAATTAATATCGCTATAAGCTTGCCAACCTTTTACAGGCATAGCTTGTTTATAAAACTCATACAGATTATTCAATTTTTCTTTTACATCTACCAAACAACCAAAGCGTATCTTTTGATCACCAACTCTAGGAGACATTATTACTTCATTACCCATAAAATGCAACTGAGTAATTTGTGCTTTCCAAAATTCACTTTTATTAATTAGAGAAACAAAATCAAAAATTTCTTGATGATTACTCACTCTAACTTCACCTGTTACGACCAATAAGTTTGGCGTATAAGTTGATGATAATTTCATTCGTTTCCCGAACTCATCCAAATAGTAATCATCATAAATACTCTTGATTCTTACAACTGCTTTTTTCTGCTCAACAGTAATAGCTACATTACCTTTTTGATTTGCAAAAACTTCTACCTTTTCTATTGAAGGGTGTTTCTCTAACAATACTTCTAGCTCTTCAGCCTTAAAATTACTCAGAAGAGTGCTATCAAAACTCACTTTATTTTCATCCAAATAACTCATTACAATTTTTTCATTTACAAAATTATCTTCTGATACTAAAACACTAATCTTATCTAGAGAAACAAATTGTTGCTCCTGCCTGGAATTTGTAAATGACAGCACTAAAATAAATAATGCCAATACACCAGCCCATTTTAATATTAAAAGCACTTTTCTCATTAGTTAAGAAGGTGTTTTATCGGTTCAACTAATGTTCCTATATCACCAGCTCCAAGCGTTAACAAAACATCTAACTCTTTGTTTTTAAGTACAGCCAATAGTTCTTCTTTGCTACAAACCTCTTTTATCGGGTTAGTGCATAAGGCCAATAACATTTGGGAATCAACTCCCGTAATTGGTTTTTCTCTTGCAGGATAAATGTCTAGCAAAATTAAATTATTAGCCCCAACTAACGAAGAAGCAAATTCATTTGCAAGATCTTGCGTTCTACTAAATAAATGAGGTTGAAAAACAATCGTCAAATCTCTTTGAGGAAATAATTGTTTTGCTGCACCAATAGTTGCACTTATTTCTTCTGGATGATGAGCATAATCATCAACATAAGCAATTTTACTAGTCCTTAAATGCACATCAAACCTTCTGTTAATTCCTTTAAAAGTAGCGAGTCCGCTTGCAATATCCTTAGGTCCTAATCCTAAATAACAGGAAACAGCTGAGGCCGCAATAGAGTTACTTACATTGTGAGTGCCAGGTAAAATAAATTCTAAGCCTTCGTGTATTTGCTCATATGAAATTCCTGGCATAATATCTAAAGCCTTTAAATCAAAATTTATTTTCCCATCTTTTACTTTGATATTCTCAGCATAATAATCAGCATTTTTAGTTGCTGAATAAGTCAGTTTTGCTCCATCTTCTGGAACGGGAAAATCAATAGAAACACTTTCCTCAACTAATAATAATCCTTTTTGTTTTATTTGTGTAGCAAACTGCACAAAAGCTTTCTCTAAATCTTCTTTATTTTCATAGATGTCTAAATGGTCTGCATCTACAGAAGTAATAATTGCAATATCAGCATGTAACTGCAAAAATGATCTGTCATATTCATCTGCCTCAACAATCAAAATATTTCCTTTATCAGCCAATAACAAGTTAGTATTATAATTTCTACTAATACCTCCTAGAAATGCTGTTGATTCTTTACCTGCTTGTTTTAATATATGAGCCAAAATTGTAGAAGTAGTCGTTTTCCCATGAGTCCCAGCAACTGCAATTGTAAAAGATTGCTTACTGATCATTCCTAAAACTTCTGCTCTTTTGTAAACCTTAAATCCTTTATTGGTAAAGAAAGAAAGCACTTCATTTTTGCTAGAAATCGCAGGAGTATAAATCACTAAAATATCATTAAACACTGCATTTTTTATAGGTTCTGGAATTTCATTTACATCATCAGAATAATGAATATTAATTCCTTCAGTTTCTAATTCTATACACAACTCAGATTTTACTTTATCATATCCACAAACCATTTTTCCTTTAGAATTAAAATAACGCGACAAGGCACTCATTCCAATCCCACCAACACCAATCAGGTAAATATGTTTGTATAAATCTAAGTTCATTTTACTAAATCTAATGCAATTTTTGCAATCTGCTCAGCTGCATCAGTTACGGCTATTTTTTTAATATTACTACTTAAAGAAGTTCTTAAATCTTCATTTTTAATCAACTCCTCCAGAGTACTTACAAGTTTACGGCTTGCATCAGCATCTTCAACAAGCAATGCGGCATTCTTATTAACTAGCGATTGTGCATTTTTATACTGATGATTTTCTGCAACATTTGGAGATGGAACCAATATAATTGGCTTTCCAACACAACACAATTCTGAAATAGCAATCGCTCCAGCTCTTGAAATAATTACATCAGCAGCAGCATAAGACAAATCCATTTCCTTAATAAATGTATAAGCATTAATCCCTTTTGTATTAACATCCGTGATGAAATTTTGAGCTTTATCTTGATAAGAAATTCCAGTTTGCCAAATCAGATTTACATCCATATTTTTTATCTGATTGATATTTTCTGCAATTGCATTATTAATCGTTAAAGCACCCAAACTACCACCCACAACTAAAACAGTTGGTTTTGTTTTGTCAATATTAAATTTTACTTGCCCATCCGTTACTTTATTATTAAAATCTAAAATACCCTCACGGATAGGATTTCCTGTGATAATCAATTTATCAGTTGGAAAAAAGCGTTCCATCTTATCATATGCTACACATATCTTCTGTACATGTTTTGCTAAAATTCTATTTGTAATCCCAGGATAAGAATTCTGCTCCTGAATAACAGTTGAAATGCCTTTTTTAGCAGCTGCATAAAGCAGTGGCGCACTAGCATAGCCACCAGTACCTATTGCTAAATCTGGCTTAAATTCTTTTACAATATTCTTTGCTTTAAATATACTATGAATCACTTTAAAAGGAAAAAGTAAATTTCGTTTATCCAATTTTCTTTGCAAGCCACTTATCCAAAGCCCTTTTATTTTATAGCCAGCAGCAGGGACTTTCTCCATCTCCATTCTATCCTCTGCACCTACAAAAAGAAACTCTACATTTTGTACTTTATTTTCTATTGCTTTCGCAATTGCTATAGCAGGAAATATATGTCCTCCAGTACCACCACCACTAATAATCACTTTAAGATTTTTCATATTCTCCTTCTATTGAATCTCTACTAATACTTAAAACTATTCCTATTGCTATACAACTAAAAACTATTGATGTCCCCCCCATACTTATAAGAGGTAAGGTCTGCCCAGTTACTGGTATAATTTCTACTGAAACTAACATATTTATAAAAGCCTGAAACACTAAAGAAAACATTAAGCCAATTGAAACTAAACTACCAAAAACACTTCCTGATTTTAAGGAAATTCTCACTGCTCGAAAAAGTAAAATCAAATAAAATAAAATGGCAGAAACACCTCCAATCAAACCATACTCTTCTAAAATTATAGCATAAATAAAATCAGAGTATGAATAAGGTAAAATACTCCTTTGCGTACTTTTTCCTGGACCAACCCCATATAATCCTCCATTCTGAATAGCAACTAATGCTTGTGTTTGCTGATAATCTTTATCCATTTGTTGTTCATCACCGCCTGTAACAAAGTTATCTATCCTACTTACCCATGTTGCTGACCTAGGCATAACGCTAGTTCCTACAGGAGTCCATTTTGCAGAAGCATAAATAATCAATACTCCTATTAATGCCATTCCTAAAACTTTCACTATAAATTGAAATCTGATTTTCCCTACAAACATTAAAACCAAACCATTAATAAAAACTAAAGCTGATGTAGAAAAATTATTAGGTAATATTAGCAAGCACACTATGACCAGTGGTGCTAAAACATACCAAACAAATTCCTTAAATCCAGATAGATTATCTCTATTTACACTAATCTGACGAGCCATAAATAAAATAACTGTTAGTTTCGCAACATCAGAAGGCTGAAACTGTAAACCAACTATGTTTATCCACCTTGACGCACCATTTACAGTAACACCAATTCCCAACACTAAAACGAGTAATAATAAGCTCGTAAAATAACCTAATTGCCCTAACTTTGAAAAGTATTTAAACGGGATTAAATGCACAACATACATTGCAAAAAGTCCTATTAATAATTTTGAAATATGACTAATTAAATCAGACCATCCAGCAGCTGAATACACAACCATTATTGAGAATAATGAAAGTAAAATTACAATTGCCCAGATGATTTTATCACCTTTAAATTTTATATTTCCAAAGACTGAACTCACTTACAGTGTTCTTGCAGACTTTTTAAACTGAATCCCTCTATCCTCATAATTGGCAAACAAATCAAAACTTGCACAAGCTGGAGAAAGTAAAACAGTTTCACCTTTGTTTGCTAAGCTATAAGATTGATTTACCGCTTCTGACATTGTTGATGCCTGAACGATAGTATCTACCTTATCTTTAAAAGCATCTATTATATTCTGGTTGTTTTCTCCTAAGCAAATAATTGCTTTTACTTTTTCATCAACCATTTTCGCTAACTCAGAATAATCGTTTCCTTTATCAACCCCCCCAACTATCCACACTACACCTTTAGTCATACTTTCTAATGCAAACCAACAAGCATTTACATTAGTAGCTTTTGAATCGTTAATAAAATCAATCCCATGTACTGTTAGCACATATTCCAATCTGTGTTCTACATTTTGAAAGTCTATCATTGATTGTCTGATTACTGAATCTTTTACTTCAAAAACTCTTGCAGCCATAGCAGCAGCCATTGAATTGAAGATGTTGTGTTTGCCTTGTAAGGCTAATTCTTGCATTGTCATAGTATTATTATTTAATTTAATTATTAATTCATTCTTATTTAAAAATCCTCCTTCATTTTGTTCGTTTTTTAATGAGATTGGTAACTTTTTTGCTTTCGTTTTAATTTCTTTTACAATTTCATCATCTGCATTATAAACCAAGAAATCTTGTTCTTGCTGATTTTCTGTAATTTTGAATTTTGATGCTGAATAATTTTCTAGCTTATAATCATATCTATCCAAATGATCAGCAGTAATATTTAGTAAAATTGCTACATCACTTCTAAAATTTTTAATTCCATCAAGTTGAAAACTGCTTAATTCCAGAACGATATAATCGTAATCCCTTTCGGCAATTGATAGAGCAAAGCCAACCCCAACATTTCCTGCTACTAAAACATCATATCCAGCATTTTTTAGCACATGCCCTAAAAGCAAAGTAGTAGTTGTTTTTCCATTACTTCCTGTGATAGCTGCAATTTTTGCTTTAGTGTATCTAAAAGCAAATTCTACTTCAGAAATCAAAGGGATTTTTGCATTTTTAAGGTTCTGAATTAGCTCAACACTATCAGGTATTCCTGGACTTTTAATTACTTCATCAGCATTTAAAATTTTATCAAAAGTGTGATTGTTTTCTTCCCAATCAATCTCATTATTTAAAAGAACTTTTTTATTATCTTCAGTAATTTTTCCTTTATCAGAAACAAAAACTTCTAACCCATTTTTCTTTGCTAAAACAGCCGCTCCTACTCCACTAATTCCTGCTCCTAAAACGACTATTCTTTTTACCATTATCTTAATTTAAGAGTAACAACTGTTATTACTGCAAGCATAATTCCAACTATCCAAAATCGAGTAACAATCTTACTTTCATGCATCCCTAATTTCTGATAATGATGATGTAATGGAGCCATTTTAAATATTCGCTTCCCCTCCCCAAATTTCTTCTTTGTATATTTGAAATAACCAACTTGCATTATCACGGATAAGTTTTCAACCAAAAACACCCCACATAAAATTGGAATCAATAATTCCTTCCGGATTAAAATAGCAACAACAGCTATTATCCCACCAAGAGCCAAAGAACCTGTATCCCCCATAAAAACCTGAGCTGGGTAAGAATTATACCACATAAAACCGACACAAGCCCCAACAAAAGCAGACATGTAGATTACAAGTTCTCCTGTATCTGGGATGTACATAATATTTAAATAATCAGCTGCAATAATATTACCCGACACATAAGCAAAAAGCGCCAAAGTAGCCCCAATAATTGCTGAAGTTCCTGTAGCTAAACCGTCTAAACCATCCGTCATGTTTGCTCCATTACTTACCGCTGTAACAATTACAACAACTATCAAAACAAATAAAATCCAAGCGTAATCTTTTGCCGTATCACCCATCCAAGATGTTAATGACTGATAATCAAATTCATTATTTTTAAAGAATGGAGTAGTTGTTTTAGATGATTTCTGAGCCAAACTAATTGAGCCAACAACTTCCGTTTCTGATGATAAACTTACTTCATCTTTCACCACTATATCAGAATGAAATACCATCACTATTCCAACAATTAATCCTATTCCAATTTGCCCTAATACTTTAAACCTACCTGCCAAACCTTCTTTATCTTTCTTAAATACTTTAATATAATCATCAATAAAGCCGATAGAGCCTAGCCATACAGTAGAAACTAGCATAATTTGGATGTAGATATTATCCAGTTTCGTAAATAATAAAGTAGGAATCAATATTGCACCCAAAATAATTAGCCCCCCCATAGTTGGAGTTCCTTTCTTATTCTCCTCCCCCGCTAAACCCAAATTTCTAACTTCCTCACCAATTTGTTTTCTTTGGATAAACCTGATTATTTTTCCTCCAAAAACTAAGGAGACTAACAAGGATGTAATCACTGCCATAGCAGCACGAAAAGAGATATACTGGAACAAACCTGCTCCAGGGAAATCATATGCACTTTGTAGATATTCAAATAAATAGTATAACATTAGTCTTTAATTATATTTAGTGATTGTTTTAGTTCTTCCATATCATCAAAAGGAAATTTTTCTCCTTTAATTTCTTGATATTTTTCATGTCCTTTTCCTGCAACAAGTATTATATCAGTATCATTTGCCAATCTGCAAGCAGTTTTAATTGCTTGTTTTCTATCAGAAATAACAAGTACTTTCTTATTTTGCACAGGATCCAATCCTGCAAGCATATCGTCAATAATTGCATCAGGACTTTCTGATCTCGGATTGTCAGAAGTTAAAATAACTTGAGTGCTTAAGTCACAAGCAACTTTTGCCATTAGTGGCCTTTTACTTTTATCTCTATCTCCACCACAGCCAATTACAGTAATCAACTGTTCTGCATTACTTCTGATATTATTAATTGTAGAAAGTACATTCTTTAAAGCATCATCAGTATGAGCATAATCAACTATCCCAGTAATTTGATTTTCTGATCGAATAAACTGAAACCTTCCTTCAGCAGAATTTAGCATACTTAAAGCTGTAAGCACATCATAATCTTCAAAACCAAATTGATTAGATATAGCGTAAACAGAAAGAATATTGTAAGCATTAAAATCACCTATCAATTTCACCCAAACATCAACTTTATTAATTTGCAATAACATGCCTTCAAACTTATTCTCTAAAACTCTACATTTATAATCAGCAATTGATTTTAGAGAATAAGTAAGCTTATTTGATTTTGTTCCTTCAAGCATTTTCATGCCGTTTTTATCATCTTTATTAACTAATGAAAAAGCATCTTTTGGCAAAGCATCAAAGAATAATTTTTTCACATCTCGATATTCAGCAAAAGTGTTGTGATAATCTAAATGATCTTGCGTAAGATTTGTAAAAACTCCTCCAGCAAAATTCAAGCCATTAACCCTTCCTTGCGAAAGTGCATGTGAACTCACTTCCATAAAGCAATACTCACAACCTTTCTCTAACATTTCACTAAGCAAAAAGTTTATATGTAAAGCATCAGGAGTTGTATGAGTAGATGGAATTACCTGCTCAATAATTTTATTCTGAATTGTAGAAAGCATTCCTGCTTTTACATTCAAAAACCCAAACAATTGATGCAATAAACTAACAATTGTTGTTTTTCCATTTGTACCAGTAACGCCAACTAATTTTATTCTATCAGATGGATTGTTAAAAAAATTACTTGCAATAATTGCCAGAGCGTCATGGGAGTTTTCAACTTTAATATAAGTTATATCTTTATTAATATTAGCAGGAATTTGCTCAACAATAATTGCAATTGCACCTTTTTCAATGGCACTATCTATAAATTGATGACCATCAGAAATAGTTCCATTTATAGCAACAAATAATCCATTTTCATTAACCTTTCTTGAATCAAAAGCAATGTTTGAAATTTCAATATCAGTAGAACCAACGACTTTATCAATACTTACTTTATATAGAATATCTTGTAAATTCATTAAGCTAATTCTAATTTAATTACGTTTCCTTTTTTGAACTTAACCCCCTTTTTAATCGACTGATTAACAACCGATCCACACCCCTCAACACTTACATTTAAACCATATGTTTCTAGCAAATAAACTGCATCTTTCAAATTCATTCCTTTCAAGTTTGGCATCTTTCCTCTTTGCAAATCCTCTTCAATTTTTCTTACCATTAGCTTTACTTCTGATTTTGATGTTTGAGATACCATCCAATTTGATTCAGTATTTTGTGTAGAAATATTAAGTTCAGTCAAAATGTGATTTGCATCAAAAGCCTTACCTTGTTTTACTTTTGGAAGATTTGTAAATGCATCAGTACTTATAATCGGATTATGAATATCCAAATCAAGCGCATAGACTTTATCAGCTAACTCTTTAAAGATGGGAGCAGCAACTTTCCCTCCGTATACCTGGCCATTCTTTGGATTATTAATTACAACTATGCAGGAATATTTTGGGTTATCAGCTGGAAAAAATCCAGCAAAAGAAGCTTGGTACTTTTTCTTCACATCTTCCTTTCTACCAGCATAATTCAGAACTGTTGTCCCTGTTTTACCAGCAATTTTATATTTATCGGTACGGATATTTATAGCTGTTCCTTCTTCAACTACTCCTACTAACAAAGGCAAAATTTCTTTTATTGTTGATTCTGAGCAAATAGAAGGGTTTACAACAACAGGGCTTTTTTCTTCAATAATATTTCCACCCATCATTATTGCTTTAGTAAAAATTGGGTTCATCATTTTACCATTATTGGCAATTGCATTGTAAAAAGTTAGCATATGAAGAGGCGTTAATGCCATTTCATAGCCAGTGGACATCCATGGTAAAGTAACCCCTGACCAACCTCTTTTATTTGGGATTGGCATTCTTAAACCATCATCAGGAAATGGTAATTCCAAATTTAGTGGTGTGCTTAATCCCATTTTATAAATTCGATCAGTATACTCAATAGGATTTTTCTTATAATTATCATTTATAATTTTTGAAATCCCAACATTAGAGGAAATAATAAACGCTTTTTTAATCGTTACATTTTTAAAATTATGCGGAGAGTCCCTCATTACTCTATCATAATATTTTGTTCTACCTTTTTGCAAATTCACAGAATCATTTACTGTAAACTTTCCATCCTCTAATCCAGCAATTATAGATGCTAATTTAAAAGTTGATCCAGGCGCATCATGCTGAGCTATTGCATAATTAAAATACTCACTTACTCTATCAGAAGTATCTTTACGCAAGTTTGCAATAACCTTCACCTCACCTGTTTTTACCTCCATCATTATTACGCAACCCCAATCTGCATTTTCTTTTATTAAGGTTTGTTCCAATGATTTTTCAGCAACATCCTGCATGTCAATATTGATAGTTGTTAAAATATCTCTACCAGATTTTGGTAAACTATTCCCCTCTGAGTCTTGAGGAACCCAAGCTCCCTGTGCAATTTTTCTTTTTAAATGCTGACCATCAACTCCAGATAATACTTGATTAAAAGCCACCTCAATGCCAACTGGATTCACATCTCTTAAAACACCAACAGTTCTTTCTGCAAGCAAACCAAAAGGCGCTTCTCTATGGGGCCTTTGCTCTGCTATTAATCCTCCTCTATTTTGTCCCAATTTAAATACAGGAAGACTTTGCAAAACTTTTAATTCATTATGTGTAACCTTCAATTTTAAAAGAACATATTTATTTTTTCTTGATTTTTTAGCCAATCTTAAAAACCGCTCGTATTCCTCAGTAGATTTATCAGCAAACAAATCACTCAAACCTTCAGAAATCTCAACGATATGCTTATCAAAAAGTACTTTACTAATCACACTTAAATCCAGATGAATTTTATAAAGTGGCATTGAAATTGCAAGTAAAGATCCATCATCAGCTAATATATTTCCTCTTGGTGCTTCAACTGTAAAAAACCTTGGCTGACTAGAAGTGTTAATCACTTCATCAAACTGCTGAACTTTTACAATTTTAACAACTACACCAACAGCAAGAAGGAACACGAATAAATAAAGTCCTATGATTCTTAAATTGCTATTTTTTGTAGTTTTCTTCACTATTTTTCAATGATTATGGGAGGAGTTAATGATGTTTTTAAGCCTTGGTCATTAACAATATTTTCAATTACTGACCTCCTGTATATACTCATCAAATCAGATTTTGTAGTAATATAAACCAACCTTAAATCTGCTACTTCTTTTTCTAATGAAATAGATTGCTTTAATAATTTTTCTGCTCGGAAAGAGTAACTGATATTTACCAAAACTAAAAACACTATCATTAATAAAAAAGACACATATTTTCTATTGCTTTCTTCAGCAATAAACTCACCCCTCATAATTGAGATAAGTGTATTTGATGGGTCATTTTTAGTTGTCATTTGATTTTTCAGCTATTCTTAATTTTGCACTTCTTGCTCTTGAATTTTGTTTAATCTCATCAGCAGTAGCAACAATTACTTTTCTATTAATTTCTTTTAAATCTTTAATCGGATTCCCAAAAAAATCCTTCTCTGTATTTCCTTCCAAATTCCCTTTCTTCATTAGGTTTTTAACCAATCTATCCTCTAAAGAATGATAAGAAAGCACTACCAATCTTCCTCCAGGTGTCAACATATCCACTGCACTTAAAAGCATTTCCTCCAAAGCAACAATCTCATCATTCACTTCAATTCTAATTGCTTGGAAAATTCGAGCCAAAAACTGATTTCTATACTTTTCAGGAACTATTTTTGCAACTATAAAAATAAGTTCGGAGGTAGTATTTATCTTTTCAACTTGTCTTGCGCTTACAATTGCATTGGCTATTCTTCTTGAGTTTTTTAACTCTCCATATTTATAAAGAACATTAGCCAAATTTTCTTCAGAATAATCATTTACTATTTCCTTTGCCGTCAAATCAGATTTAGGGTTCATTCGCATATCCAATTCTCCTTCAAATCGAGTAGAAAAACCTCTTTCAGCAACATCAAATTGATGAGAAGAAACTCCCAGATCAGCTAGAATCCCATCAACTTTTTTCACCCCCTCCATTCTTAGAAAATTCCTTAGATATCTAAAGTTGGCATCAATCAATTTAAATCCATCTTGCCGCAAATTATTCTCATATGCATCAGTATCCTGATCAAACGCAAATAATTTACCTCCATCTAGATGTTTCATTATTTCTTTAGAATGACCACCACCACCAAAAGTGACATCAACATAAATTCCTGTGGGCTTTATATTTAACCCTTCAATACATTCGTTTAATAAAACTGGGCTATGATATCCCATCCGATTCGTCTAATGGTTGATTACCCATCACCTCTTCAGCTAAATCACCAAAATCCTTTAAAGATTCAGCCACTGAACTTTCATATTTATCTTTATCCCAAATCTCAATCATATTTACTGATGATGAAAGGACAATTTGTTTTTGCAATCCAGCAAAAGACAATAAATCCTTAGGAATTAAGAACCTACCAGAACCATCTACATCAACTACTTTCAATCCAGCCATATAGGATCTGATAAAATCATTATTCTTTTTAACAAAACGATTCAACTTATTTACTTGCCCAACAACTTCATTCCATTCTTGCATAGGATGAATCTCCAAACACTGATTAAAAACTGAACGCTTAATTACGAAACTATCTCCAAGTACTTTTTGCAACTGCTTTTTTAACGCAGAAGGAAACATTACACGCCCTTTAGCGTCTGCTTTACATTCGTATGTCCCAATTATATTAATCACTTTGTTCTTGTTTAAATCTGGGTGCTAATATACAAATAAACCCCACTATTCCCCACTTAACCCCACTTTGTTGATAACTTGCACCCCAACACCGTGTTTTGAGCTCACTTTAACCTAGGCGTTGCTATTAACAAATATTTTCGTTTATTTGCAATCTAAAATCTACAACTAAACATGGTTAAGGAAGAGGGAAAATTTAAATGGCTTGAAGAAGGAACTAAAGGGCAACCAATAATCTTGCTACATGGTTTAATGGGTGGTGTGGAGAACTTTGGTGAAATGGTAGATTATATTTCTGAGGAGTACAAGGTTTATGGCTTAGATCTTAAGCTCTTTGAAGGTAAATTACTTAAAGTGTCAGTAAAAGGACTTAGTGATTATCTTTATGCATTCATGGAGCATTTAGGATTAGAAAGCGCAGTACTAATGGGAAATTCTATGGGAGGACATATCGGTTTAATATTTGCAAAAGATAATCCTGAAAAAGTAGATGGTTTAATTTTAACTGGAAGTTCAGGTTTATTTGAAAGTTCAATGGGAAATTCTTTTCCAAGAAGAGGAGATAAAGACTATATAAGAGTAAAAACAGAAGAAGTATTTTACGACCCAAAAGTAGCAACTGACGACTTAGTAGATAGAGTATTTGAAATTGCAAACAACAGAATGTCAATCCTAAAACTATTAGGATATGCAAAATCTGCTATTAGGCACAATATGGCTGAAGATATCCCAAATATTAATAAGCCTGTGTCATTAATATGGGGAGCTGAAGACAAAGTAACTCCACCTCATGTGGCTGAGGAATTCCACAAACTACTGCCTGACTCTGAACTCAATTGGATTCCATTATGCGGACATGCTGCAATGTGGGAACACCCAAAAAGGTTTAGTGAGTTAGTACTAGAATTTCTTAAAAAAAGATTTTAACTAATCATGAAGATTAAAACTGCAGACTTTGTAATTAGCAATAGTGATTACAGAATTTGTCCTGCTCCAAAAATGCCAGAATACGCATTTATTGGCAGGTCAAATGTCGGGAAATCATCTTTGATAAACGCATTAGTTAATCACAGAAATCTTGCCAAAACATCAGGAAAACCAGGTAAAACCCAATTAATAAATCATTTTCTAATTAACAAAGAATGGTATTTAGTTGATTTACCAGGATTTGGTTACGCAAAGATTCCTAAATCATTGAGAGCCCAGTTTCATGATATGATTAGCAATTACTTAACAAATAGAACAAATTTAATGTGCCTCTTCGTATTAGTTGATTCCAGGCACAAACCACAAGCTATTGATCAAGAATTTATGCAGTGGCTAGCCGAAAAAGGAATTCCGTTTGTAATAATATTTACCAAAGCAGATAAACTTGGGAAGGTAGCCCTCAATAAACAAATTCAGGCGTACAAAAGTGAGATGCAAAAAGAATGGGAAAAACTCCCAGAAACATTTGTCACCTCAGCTGAAAAGAAAATGGGAACGCAAGAAATTGCAGACTATATTGAAAAGCTTAATCCACATTTTAAAGAGGTATGGTAATTACCCTTTAATCTTTGTTTGCTCAGCAAAAAACTCACAATAGTCTCGTAAAGCACCAGCAAGTTTATCATGTCCTGTTGCTTTTTCCAAACTGCTTGCCATCCCCATCATAGTCTGATGATACATTATAAACATCTCATTAACAGGCATATCTTTTGTCCATAAATCAATACGCAAAGTTTCCTTAGTTTTTGCAGCCCAAGCCGATACCATTAATGCTTTAATGTTATTCTCATTTGCAGCACCATCACTTGCATCCATTTTTATATTGGTTGGTAAATGATTTTCATCTAAATCTATTTCAAATTTTAAAGTTTGTTTCATAATTTTATTTTGTGGGTTTGTATTTTGATTCCTGCAAAAACTTTCTGGAATCTGTTAAATACATCAATTCCTCAATATCAATTTCATTATTATCCATATACTCATTTACCATTTTATAGCCAATATAATAAGCAATTCTACCAGGAGCTTCTTGAGGCATACCTTTGACAAAAGGAGCATAATTTACAAATGACCTAAATTCCATTTCTTTATTTGAAAAAAGCATATCTTCATGTACTAAAAATTCCCATATACTTGCTTCATTTTTAATAACCCAATCTATCTGAGATTTTGTAAAACGAAACTTATCTTCTAAAGAAATATCAACAAGCATTTTATCAATAAAATACATAGCCTTACCTTTATGTATTATTTGAGAAAGTAAATCTCTACCTCCAAGATATTTTTGAAAATGCTCGTTATACCAAACTTCCATCACATTTGAGAGAATAAACTTTTTTTGTTTTTGAAATCTTAAATACTCAGGATCTCCTAAAAGCTGATAAAACTTACTATTTGTACCTAAAAAATTCTCTAAACCTATTGCTATATTATTATCATAGGTTACTACACCATAATTAAATCCACCAAAAAAAGTAGTTATCTCAGGAAGAGGATAAGAAGGGAACTCATTAATAAATTGCCCAAATGCCAATTCTAAACTATGTTCAAAATCACTAAAATCATCAAAAACAACAACAGTAGAATCATATGCTTCACGCATATCTTTATGATGAGTAAAAGCTAGCAACTCATCATAATACTGAACTGTAGTTAATTGAGAACTATTCATAATCTGTGCAGCAAAAACCTCAGGAAAAGAACCGAAAATAGTATCCCAAGAATTTGATTTTTCAATCAGATTATCAGTAGTAATTGAAAACAACTCATGTTCAAATCTGTTTACTTTTAACGCCACTTTTTTATCCTCAGGAAAATAAGAAAAAATTAATGACGCTACTAAAAAAGCAACAAGAGAAATAGAGAGAAATAAGACTATAGGCTTCATAGCGCAAAAGTAATAAGTTTTGCATTACATTTGCAAACAAATATGAAAACAACAGCAGTAATTACTCACATATCTAATTGGCTTTCAGATTATGCTAAATCATCAGCATCAAAAGGTTTTATAATTGGAATTTCAGGAGGCATTGACTCGGCAGTAACCTCAACACTTGTAGCAAAAACAGGTTTACCATTAATTTGTGTTGAAATGCCAATTCATCAACAAAAAGAACAAGTTGAAAGAGGAAAAGAGCATATCAACTGGTTAAAAAGGAATTTCCAAAATGTGAGTTCAACAGAACTTAATCTTACTACAGTATATGATGGATTTATTTCTCAGTTACCAAATAATAAAAATACTCACGAACTTGCTTTAGTAAATACAAGAGCTCGACTCAGGATGACAACTCTTTATTATTTTGCACAAGCAAATAATTCACTTGTACTTGGAACAGGAAACAAGGTTGAGGATTTTGGAATTGGTTTTTTTACCAAATATGGAGATGGAGGAGTAGATGTAAGTCCTATTGCTGATTTATTAAAAACAGAAGTTTATACACTTGGAGTAGAACTAGGTATTAATAAAGATATTCTAATTGCAGCACCAACTGATGGACTTTGGGGGAATGATAAAACTGATGAAGAGCAGATTGGAGCTACTTATCCTGAATTGGAATGGGCAATGCAATTTGATGGCGATAAAAACACTCTTAATGAAAGAGAAAGAGAAGTACTTAAAATTTACACACAATTTAACAGGGCTAACCAACACAAAATGAATGCCATTCCTGTTTGCATCATACCTAAAAATTTGAAGTAGTTTATTTTTACTAAATTAGCCACAATTAACCAACAAATTAAATTATGGGGAAATATGAAAGACTACTAACATGGATATTACTATTAGGAATATTGGGATATCTATTTGCAGAGAACTGCTTCAAAACTGAATACTCAACAGAAGTACAAAAAGAAATAAAAGTTGAAATTAAAGTTGAAGACAAAAACTTAAACATTGATAGCATGGTAAATACAGTTATTGAAAATATTGATATAGCAGGTGATGTTGATACTGTAATTGAAATCAATATTGACTTAACTGAGGATGAAGAAACAACAGAAGAATAAATTATTTTTTTACAAAATAATTAAACCCCATTCTGATAAGAGTGGGTTTTTATTTTCTCAACTTTCCTTTTACAAAAATGACTAACAAAAGCATAAAGGCAACAAAAACACTTAGCCTTCCGATGTAATTTCCAAACTGAGCATAGAAAGTTAGTTTACTATTCAACTTTACATCAGCAGCAATACAAATTGCTTCATCCCAATTCGTTTCTTGCAAAACTTTTCCTTTAGATGAAATAACAGCCGATACTCCCGTATTTGCGGAACGCACTATAGCTTTTCTCTGCTCAATAGCTCTCAAACTCGCATAGGACAAATGTTGTTTGTATCCAGCAGTATTCTTCCACCAACCATCATTCGTAATTATGGCAATCATAGCAGAGTTTTGATAATTCATTTCTCCATAAATACTTTCATAACAAATTAAAGGGCGAACATTCACTCCATCAACTTCAAAATCATGAAGGGTATTAGAACTTCCTAAAGACCCGCTCATCCCACCCAAATCAACAGCTAATTTTGCTAACGGATCAAGTATATTCGGAAAAGGCATTTTCTCCACTCCAGGTACTAGTTTTGTTTTATGATATACCTCAATCAACCCACTATCAGGAATAAAAATTGCTGAATTATATGCATCATAATAGATTTTTTGATTTCTAACTTGGCGAGCAGTAGTAGTTTTTTGCTCTCCATGACCAAACATTTTATATGTGCTAGCCCCAACAATTATATTCAACTTTGGGAATTCCTTTTGCAACTCCCTAAACTTTCTTACACTGTAAGTTGCTTCCAATTTATTTTCCCAAATCCCTTCAAGCAATGCAGTTTCAGGACCAATTAGAAGCTGAGTTTCAGCTGTTAATTTTGTTTTCGAAAGCGTAATAAAATCAGCTAATTGCTTTTCGTATCCAACATTGAATTTATCAGTATAAGGATCAATATTTGGCTGAACAATCAGTACTTTTAATGTATCTTCATTCTCAGTTTCAAAATTTGAATACATATGATAAGAAACATAAAGGGGCAACAATAAAGCTAGTAAAGGCAACAGCATTGCTTTCTTTTTATCAGCAGAAATGTATAAGCTAAAAAGCAGCACATTTATAAAAAGCACCCAAAGAGAACCTCCTAAAAATCCTGTAAACTCATACCACTGAACAACATCAGGTGCATTTGCAAATGCATTCCCTAAGGTAAGCCAAGGCCAAGATAAATCCCAGTTTAAATGAAGATATTCAATAGATATCCAAAGAACAATAAAGGTCAAATAACCCAAACGATTAGTAGTAGCGCTTTTTACTTTATGAAACAACCAAAAAGCAGTAGACATTAAAGTTGAATTTACAATAAAAGCAGCAATTGCACCAAATAATGTAGCGTGATACACCCAATAAGTAGTAATCGCATTAAAAATAAAGAAGGCTAAAAAAGAATACCAAAATACTTTTCTTCCCTTCTTCTTGTAATTTGAATTATTCAATTCATCCTCTACTATTAACAAGGGTAAAAACGCGAAAAAAAGTAAAGGAAATAAGCCAAGCTCTGGCCATGAAAATGCCAAGAGTAATCCGCTTAACAATGCTAAAAGTAGTTTTCTCATAAGTTTTACAAATATTATCATATTTTTGCTGAATATGAATGTAATAAAAAGAAATATTCCTAATCTCATAACTCTAACCAACTTAACTTGTGGGCTTTTTGCAATAATTTTTGCTTTTCAAGGCGACCTCACAATGGCATCACTCTGTATTTTTGCTGGAGCTTTCTTTGATTTTTTTGACGGACTAGCAGCTCGCCTATTAAACGTAAGTGGCGATTTCGGCAAACAACTGGACTCCATGGCTGATATGGTAACTTTTGGGGTAGCGCCTGGATTTATTCTTTTTCATTTAATGTTTTACCTGAGTAATGGAACAATACTAAAACACTCCATGACAAATGATGTGCTTTTACACCCTGCCTCATTAGCACTATTTATTCCAATTTTCTCTGCTTATCGCTTGGCTAATTTTAATATTGACACTAGACAAACCACTTCATTTATTGGGTTACCAACTCCTGCACTTGCTATTTTTATTGCCGCAATCCCTCATATTAATTTTGAGATATTCCCAATGTTTGCTGATATAAAATTACTTACGATATTAGCTGTAATTATGCCCATACTTTTAGTAGTAGAAATGCCATTATTTTCTTTAAAAATTAGCAATGAAGAGAGTATCAGTTCTCGCTTAAATATATTTAGAATGCTACTTATTTTATCAGCCGTAATATTATTCTTTGTATTTCAGTTTGCTGCTATACCTTTTATTGTAATTTTGTACTTGATTTTATCACTATTAAATAATATATTATAATTATGAAGTTCACAGCCGAGATAAATGTAATGCCACTTAAAACATTATTAGACCCTCAAGGAAAAGCAGTAAGTGCTAGCATGGGAAATGTTGGATTATCAGAAATTAAAAATGTAAGAATTGGCAAACATATTACATTACAAATTGAAGCTGATAGTAAAGCAATTGCTACTACAAAGGTTGATGAAGCTTGCAAAACAATGCTTTGCAATCAAATTATGGAATCTTACGAATTTACTTTAGAGGAAATATAATTATTTCCTAAGCTCAAAATTCTTACCTAAGTAAACTTTTCTTACTTGCTCATCTGCCGCTAACTCCTCAGCAGTACCTTGCTTTAGGATATTCCCTTCAAACAAAAGATATGCTCTATCTGTAATTTTTAGAGTTTCATGCACATTATGGTCAGTTATCAAGATACCAATATTCTTTTCTTTTAAAGCAGCGACTATCTGCTGAATATCCTCAACAGCAATGGGATCAACACCTGCAAATGGCTCGTCAAGCAAAATAAACTTTGGGTTAGTGGCTAAAGCTCTTGCAATCTCTGTTCTTCTTCTCTCTCCTCCTGAGAGTAATCCCCCCATATTCTTACGCACATGTTGTAAGCTAAATTCATCAAGCAAAGATTCACATTTTTCCTTTTGCTCGTTTTGACTTAAGGCTGTCATTTCAAGAACAGCCAAGATATTTTCCTCTACACTCATTGTTCTGAAAACTGATGCCTCTTGTGCTAAATAACCAACACCCATTTGAGCTCGCTTATACATAGGAAGTTTTGTAATATTTACATCATCTAAAAAAACATTCCCTTCATTTGGTTTTACCAATCCAACCATCATATAGAATGAGGTAGTTTTTCCTGCTCCATTTGGTCCTAAAAGCCCAACAATCTCACCTTGCTTTACCTCAACAGAAACACCTTTAACTACTGCTCTTTTACCGTAATACTTTACTATTTTATCTGCTCTTAAAATCATGCGTTTGCTTTTTCTTGATTTTTAATAACCTTTGCTGAAATCTTAATACTCATTTCATAAAGTACAATTAAAGGTAATGAAACTAATATCTGTGAGGTTATATCTGGTGGTGTAATAATTGCTGATAAGATAAGAGTAACAACCATTGCGTGCTTACGGTACACTCGCATAAATTCAGGATTCAATAAACCAATTTTAGTTAAGAAATAAACCAAAATAGGCAACTCAAATATTATTCCATTAGCAAAACTAACTGTTGTTACTGTAGAAATAAAGGAAGTTAAACTTATCTGATTTGCAACTGTGCTACTCACTTGATACGAACCTAAAAAGTTAACAGATAAAGGGGCAACAACATAATAACCAAACACTATACCAAGCACAAATAGTAATGAACTAAAAAATACAATTCCTTTAGCTAAATTTGTTTCTCCATCATGCAAAGCAGGTCTTAAAAAACGCCACATTTCCCAAAAAACATAAGGGAATGCCAAAATAAATCCTGCAAAAATAGAAGTGGTTATATGGGCAGAAAACTGGCCACTCATACTAATATTCATCAAACTAAAAGGGGATTCTGTTAAGCATAAAGCATCTTCAAAACCTAAGAAACGAGAGATATTGCAAAGCAATTTATAAGTTAGGAAGTTTGGGTCTTTTGGGCCTAGCAGGATAACATCAAAAACAACATCCTTGTACATAAAAGCAATAATTGCAAAGAACATAATTGCAGCTGCAGCTCTTATTAAATGCCATCTGAAAATTTCCAGATGATCTAAAAATGACATTTCGTTATCCTGTTTGCTCATCTTAAACTACTCCTTCTTTTAATATATCATGTAGATGAACTATCCCAACATATTTTAAGCTATCCATAACTACTAATTGACTAATATTACTTGATTCCATTAATTGCAATGCATCATAAACTAAAGTGTCATTCGAAATTGTTTTAGGATACTCATGCATAATATCATTAGCCTTCAAATCAGTAAATGATGCCCCATTTTCCAACATCCTTCTCAAATCACCATCAGTAATAATTCCTTTCAACTCATCATTATCTATAACAGCAGTTGCACCCAATCTTTTATTTGAAATCTCAATAATCACTTCATTTATTGATGCCTCAACTCTAACTGTTGGATTATTTTCTGCTGACAAAATATCAGATATTTTTAAATACAAACGCCTACCTAAAGTTCCTCCAGGATGAAAACGAGCAAAATCCTTATCAGTAAAATCTTTGCACGCTAACAAACTAACTGCAATTGCATCACCCATTACTAATTGTGCAGTTGTTGATGATGTTGGTGCTAAGTTATTCGGACAAGCTTCTTTTTCAATACTAACATCTAATACAAAATCAGATTCTTTAGCTAAAAAGGAATTCATATTTCCTGCTAAAGCAATAATCGAATTTCCCATTTTTTTAATAAGAGGAAGTAAAGCTGTAATTTCAGGTGTATTTCCACTTTTTGAAATACAAATCACTACGTCACCACTTTGAATATTGCCTAAATCACCATGTATTGCTTCAGCTGCATGCACAAAAATAGCCGGCTGTCCAGTAGAATTAAATGTAGCAACCATCTTATTTGCAATGTTTGCACTCTTCCCAATTCCCACTACAATAAGCCTACCTTTAGCATTAAGTATCAAATTGATAACATTTACAAAATCATCTTCTATTCTATTTTGTAATTTAGAAATAGCATCAACCTCAAGTGAGATTGTTTCTTTTGCAATTTTTTTTATTTCAGCTGAAGATTTCATAAAAATAAAGTAGTATATTCGTTCACACAAAAACCACAGCAAAAGTATTACATTTTTATCATAAATGAACATATCTACAGAAACACTACATAAAAAGCTAAAAGACATCTTTGGGTTTAACGCTTTTAGATCTGATCAAGAAAAAATAATAATAAATCTTCTAGATGGAAATGACAGCATGGTAATCATGCCAACAGGAGGTGGAAAATCAATGTGCTATCAATTACCAGCACTTATTTCTGATGGATGTGCTATTGTTGTTTCTCCTTTAATTGCTTTAATGAAAAATCAGGTTGATGTTTTAAGAGGGTATTATCATAATGAAAGTATTGCCCATGTTTTGAATTCTTCTTTATCAAAAACTCAGACTAATCAAGTAAAAGAAGATATTGCATCAGCAAAAACAAAACTACTTTATGTAGCACCTGAGTCTTTAGTGAAAAAGGAAAATACTGAATTTTTCAGAACGGTTAAAATTAGTTTCTATGCTATTGATGAGGCACATTGTATCTCAGAATGGGGACATGATTTCAGACCAGAATACAGAAACCTAAAAAAAATTATTGATGATATTGGTCAAGCTCCAATAATTGCACTTACAGCAACTGCAACACCAAAAGTAAGGCATGATATCATGAAAAATTTACACATGTTGGATAGCAAGTTATTTCTTGACTCCTTTAATAGAAGGAACCTATTTTATGAAATACAACCTAAAAAAGATGTCGCAAAACAAATCATCCAATATATTAGTAACCGTAAAGGAGAATCAGGCATTGTATATTGCTTAAGTAGAAAAAAAGTAGAGGAAATTGCTGAAGTTCTTCAAATAAATGGAATTAATGCCTTGCCCTATCATGCAGGTTTAGAAGCTAAAAAGAGAGTAGCTCATCAAGAGGCATTTTTAATGGATGATTGTGATGTAATTGTTGCAACTATTGCTTTTGGGATGGGAATTGATAAGCCAGATATTCGCTTTGTGGTGCATCACGATATTCCTAAAAGTTTAGAAGGATATTATCAAGAAACTGGTAGAGCAGGGAGGGATGGTGGAAAGGGGGACTTAGTTACCTTTTACGACTATAAAGATATTGAAAAGTTAGAAAATTTCTTGCAAGGAAAACCTGTTGCTGAGCAAGAAGTTGGAAGACTTTTAATCATGGAAACTATTGCATTTTCTGAAACATCAATGTGTAGAAGAAAATATTTATTACACTACTTTGGTGAGGAATTTGATGCTGTAAAATGTGAGGATATGTGTGACAACTGCAAGAATCCTAAAGAAAAGATTGAAGGTAAGGATTTTGTAAAATTATTGCTTGAAGGAGTTGAGGGAGCAAGAGGAAGGTTTAAACCTAAAGAAATGGCAAAGATAATGATGGGAGAAAGCAACTCTCTTATCAAACAAAACATGTCGCAACTTGGTGATGTATTTGGAACAGGAAAAGATAAACCATTAGGATTTTGGCACTCAATAATCAGGCAAGCATATGTAAAACAACTCCTAACAAAAGAAATTGAAAGTTACGGACTTTTAAAATTAACTGACGCAGGTAAGGAATTCATAAAAGAACCTTATAGTTTTATGATAACTGAAGATCATGATTACGAATCAGTTGCTACTAGCAGTAGTGGAAACCAGAAAGGACAAGCTGCAGACCCATTGCTATTTAAAATACTAAAAGATTTAAGGAAGAAAATAGCTAAAAAAGTTGGGCTACCACCATCAATTTTGTTCATGGAACCATCTTTAATTGATATGGCAAATCAGTATCCAATAACTATGGAGGAGCTTGCTCAAGTTCAAGGAGTAGGTACTGGAAAAGCAAAAAAATATGGTTTAGAATTTATCTCTACTATTATGGAGTATGTTGAGGAACATGAGATTGATCGACCACAAGACATTGTAGTTAGAACTGTGGCATCTAAATCCTCTAATAAAATTTACATCATACAATCATTAGACAAAAAATTATGCATTGATGATATCGCAAAAGGAAAAGGATTATCTACTAAGGATTTGCTGACAGAAATGGAAGAGATTGTAGAGAAAGGTACTCGCCTAAATCTTGACCATATTATAATTGACATGATGGATGAAGAAGAAAGAGAAGAAATTCATGACTTTTTTAAAGAAACAGAAGAATTCTCTTTTGATGAAGCAAGAGTTGAATTTGATGAAGAAGAATTTTCTGATAATGAAATACGATTATTACGAATTGACTTTATCTCAAAAGTAGCAAACTAATGAAAACATTGATATTATCAAGTTCTCTTTCTGAGAACTCCCGTTCCTATTTACTATGCAAAGCTGTAATGGGAGAACTAATTGCAAGAGGAAACAATATTACTTTTGTAGATGCTATGAATATACCCATGCAACCAGTACACAGAGGAGGAACACCTGAAATGGAAACTTTAGCCAGGCAAGTGGATGAGGCTGACAATATCATTATAGGCATGGGTGTGCACTGTTATAGCGTAAATGATAGTTTAAAAATTTTATTAGATGCTTGTTTTGGAAAAGCAACTGGTAAGTTCTATGGAATATTGTGTGCTGCAGGAGGAGAAAGAAGTTATCTATCTACAATGCAACTTACCCAAATTTGCATGAATGAATGGCGCATGATGCAATTACCAAGAATTGTTTATGCTACTGGAAAAGATTTTAAAGAAGATATTATTATTTCATCTGAAGTGCTAGAAAGAATAGCCCTTTTTTCAGAAGAATTCCATACAATAGGGAATAAATTATCTTAATTATTTATAGCCAGGTAAGCCATTAATCCCATCCCGATTTTTAATGATTGCTCATCAATATTAAAGCGAGAAGTATGCAAGCCATGGGTAATACCTTTGCTTTTATTAGCTGTACCTAAACGATAAAAAGTGGACGGAACTTCATGGGAATAATAAGAAAAATCCTCAGCCGTCATTCTAATAGGCAAGTCAATTACATTACCCTCACCCAAATAATGTTTTGCGAAAGCAATGGACTTTTTAGTTAAAGACTCATCATTCACTAAGCAAGGGTAGCCTTTACGAATATCAAAGTCAATTTCTAGCTTATATGCTTTAGCAATAGCATTTGAAATTGCTAATATTTTATCATGTGCTAATGCTCTGAAACTCTCATCCATTGCACGCAAAGTACCTTTTAAGTTTACTTGTTCCGGAATAACATTTGTTGAGCCTAATCCTTCAATAAACCCAATTGCCAATACAGAAGGTCTATCTTTTTCTTTTTCAAAAGAGATGTCTAACTGAGTAATTAATTTGGCAGCAGCCAATAGTGGACTATTGTACTTATCAGGCAATGCTGCATGCCCCCCTTTCCCCTTAATCGTTATATGCAATTCATCAGTTGATGCCATGTATTTACCTGTGCAGAAACCTACTTTCCCAACCTCTAAATCAGGAAATACATGCTGTCCCAACATTTTCTCAACCTTAGGGTTTTCAAGCACGCCCTCTTTTATCATTTGCTGAGCTCCTCCAGGAAGCATCTCCTCAGCAGGTTGAAAGATAAACTTCAAGCTACCTTCCCACTCCTGTTTTAGGCTATTTAATATTTTAACAACACCAAGCAAAGAGGCCGTGTGCGCATCATGCCCGCAAGCATGCATGACTCCTTTATTTACCGAACAATAATCAATGTCATTTTCCTCAGTAATTGGTAAAGCATCAAAATCAGCACGCAAAGCAAGAGTTTTTGAACTTGGATTGTTTCCTTCTAATAAAACTACAATACCAGTATCAGCAATATCTTCAGTAAAAGAAATCCCCCAACTTATGAGTATGGATTTTATGTAAGAAGAAGTTTTATGTTCATTAAAAGATAATTCAGGGTTTTTATGAATGTATCTTCTAATCTCAACAATTTCATCATACGATGCTTCGACTAATTGTTTTATTTTTTCTATCACTTTGTGAAAATCAATTTAATTGCAGCAAATAACATTACAACACCAAATACTTTTTTTATAATTTCTGGATTTAAACTTAAAGACCATTTAGATCCAAAATAACCGCCAATCACAAAAGTAAGAGCTATAACAACAGCATATTCCCATTTTACATACCCAGATTTAAAATAGTTTATTGCGGCTAAAATTCCAATTGGAGGTAACATTGCAACAATTGCTGTGCCTTGTGCTTCAAGTTGTGACAACGCCAAAAACATCATCAGTAAAGGAATCATCAAAAGACCCCCACCAACTCCAACAAACCCACTTAACATTCCTGCAAGTAAACCAATAATTATTAAAACAATAAGTGTAGAAAAACTCATACTACAAATATAGAAATGAATTTTAGGGATACCACAAATGAATCTTATAGTTTTCATACATTAATTAACATATCTTTGCAAAGTAAAAAATATACTATGAAAGTTACAACATTAATATTTAATCAATTTCAGGAAAACACTTACATTATTTCTGATAACACAAAGGAATGCATTATAATTGACCCTGGTTGCTATCAAGATTTTGAGAGAACTGAGTTGACCGATTTTATTAAAACCAAAAACCTAAAACCAGTAAAACTTATCAATACACATTGCCATATTGATCATGTTTTAGGCAACAAATTTGTGAGTGAACAATGGGATTTAGAATTATATGCGCACAAGGAAGATTTACCATTACTTACAAATGCAGGAGCAGTTGCCAAAATGTATGGATTTGAAAAATATGAAGGATCTCCTTATCCAAAACATTTCTTAGAAGAAGGAGATACGCTTAAATTTGGGGCAAGTGAACTTGAAATTATTTTTGCGCCAGGACATGCGCCAGGACACATCTGTTTACTAAGTAAAAAAGAAGGGTTTATTATTGCTGGAGATGTGCTTTTTAATGGAAGTATCGGCAGAACAGATTTGCCAGGTGGAGATTACGATACATTAATTGAAAGTATTAAAACTAAACTTCTTCCATTGGATGAAAATACTATTGTTTATTGCGGGCATGGACCTTCAACTAGCATTGGAAAAGAAAAAATGAGTAATCCTTTTTTGGTTTAAACCCTCTCAGTTTCTCCTTTGGATTTTAAATCAGCAACAAATTGTTTTATTTTTTGTTCATCTTCTTTTTTACAGACGAGTATCGTTCCCTCATTTTCAACAACTATATAGCCTTGCAATCCCTGTATAACTACTAACTTATCCTCAGAAACTTTCACCAAATTATCAGAAGAGTCATACATCATTACATTATTTCCCTGAATCGTATTCTTATATTCATCCAATTCAAGATGAGAATATAATGAACCCCAAGTGCCTAAATCACTCCAACCAAAATCAGCAGGATAAACATATACATTGTCAGATTTTTCCATTATTCCATAATCAATAGAAATATTTTTACAAGCCGGAAAAACCCTGTCAATAAATTCATTTTCGTTAATAGTATTATAGAATTGCCTTCCTTCATCAAAAACTTCATACATATCTCTTAAATGCTTACGATAAGCTAAAGTTATTGACTTTGAGCTCCAAATAAACATTCCAGAGTTCCATAAGAAATCGCCACTATCTAAAAAATTAAGTGCTAACTCCTGATTTGGTTTTTCAGTAAAAGTTTTAACCTTTCTAGCTTTTTTAGATCCAGACAAATTATCTTCAGAAAATTGAATATACCCATAACCAGTATCTGGACGAGATGGCGTAATTCCTAATGTTAAAAGCACATCATTTTTCGCAACAATATCTAAGCATTCATTTGTCACTCTTACAAACTCTTCCTCTTTTAAAATAATATGATCGGAAGCTGCAATTATCATATTAGCATCCTCATTCATACTTTGAATTTTGAAAGCTGCATAAGCCACACATGGTGCAGTATTTCTCATTGCTGGTTCACAAAGAATATTACTTTCTACAACATTTGGCAACTGTTCCAAACACAAATTCTTATAATTTTTATTTGTTACAATAAGTATATTTTCAGGTTGGCAAATTCGTTCTAAACGGCTAAAAGTTTGTTGGATTAATGTTTCTCCTGTTCCTAAAATATCTAAAAACTGTTTTGGAAAAGAGGATTTACTCATTGGCCAAAATCTTGAACCTATCCCTCCTGCCATTATTACTGCATAATTATTTCTATTCATCATCTTATATCTTTTTCAAAAAAATCGGTTGCTAAAATACAACAATTAAACTGACAAATTATTGCACACTTTCAACTTCTGCAAGCGGATGAAACAAATACACTTTATTTGTTTTAATTTCAACACACTTAAAACGCTTCCTCAATTTTATCCCTTTTTCAAAAACTTTACCATTACTAAGTTTAAATATAACTCCCTCTGATAAATCAGAAATAGTAAGTAAATTTCTTGTATCATAATTTCTTAAAACTTTTGACAATTCAACATCAGAAAAAGTTGATGCTTTTGGAGTAATAATATGATTGCTCAAAACTTTTAAAATATCCTCAGGCAAGTAATCAGGAGTTAAAAAGTTTAACATCATAGACTTGAAAGTCAGCTTCCAACTATCACCATGAGGTTTAACTGAGTTTGTATGTTTTTTAAAGACAAATGCATGAGCTAACTCATGAGTAAAAGTAATCAGGAAAGCATACTTATTCAGATTATTATTCACACTAACAATCAGCTTATTCCCTCTAACTTTAAAATCACCTAACTTAGTTTTTCTAGGTGATGATACAACTACTGTTGCGTTTAACTCCTCAACCCAACATTGCAATAGATCAATACTTTTATCTGGAACGAATGAGTGAAAGGTCAGCATTTAGCTTAACAATTGAAATGCTATAAAACTAGACAAATAAGCCATTACACCCATATACAAAAACTGAATGATTGGCCATTTTATATGATTTGTTTCTCTATACACAATCGCAAGAGTACTCATACATTGCATTGCAAAAGCATAAAAAAGCATCAATGAGATTCCAACTGCTGGGGTAAAAAAATTCTCGCCATCCTGCCTCTTGACATCAGCCAATCTTTTTTGAATTGATCGAATATCATCATCACCAACACTATATATAGTAGACATAGTTCCTACAAAGACTTCACGAGCTGCAAAAGAAGTAAGTAAAGAAATTCCTATTTTCCAATCAAAACCAAGTGGTTTAATTGCTGGCTCAATAGATTTTCCAATTATTCCTGCATAAGAATGCTCTAATTTGTCAGCTGAAATCTGAATTTCTGCATTTTCAATCCCTGCCCACTTTTGTTCGATTTGCTCAAACTTATTGCCAGGAGCAAAAGATGAAAGTACCCAAAGTACAATTGAAATTGCAATAATTATCTTACCCGCATCAAATAAAAACACTTTTACTTTTTCAATAATAGTATAAAGTACAGTTTTCCAATCAGGAATTTTATAAGAAGGCATTTCCATTATATAATAGGATCGCTCTTTTGACTTTATAATAAACTTCATAAAGAACGCAATTGCGATTGCAGACACAAAGCCTATTAAGTAAAATGCCATCATTACTAAGCCTTGCAAGTTAAATCCTAAAAATTCATCAGCAGGAATAACCAAAGAAATAATTAGAGTATAAACAGGTAAGCGAGCTGAACAACTCATTAATGGAGTAACCATAATAGTAATCAATCTTTCCTTCCATGATGAGATTGTACGAGCCGACATTATTGCAGGAACAGCACATGCAGCACCACTCAATAAAGGAATAATTGACCTCCCGTTTAAACCCACTCCCCTAAGGAGTTTATCAGTAATAAAACTTACCCGAGCCATATAACCTGTGTCTTCCAGGAAAGCAATAAATGCAAATAAAAATGCTATTTGAGGAACAAATATAACAATCCCTCCAAGACCAGCTAAAATACCATTTACCACCAAGTCATTCAGCATTCCTTTAGGCATTGAATCAGCAGTAAACTGCTGTAAATTTGTAAATAGTTCATCAATCAATTCCATTGGGTATGCTGACCAAGAAAATACTGCCTGAAAAAGTAAAAATAAAATTGATAAGAAAACTACATATCCAAAAATTGGATGAATCAAAACATCATCAATCTTTTTTGTAAGCATATACTTTCCAATAGGGGTTCCTTTTTTAACGGTAGACTTTATTACTTTATCTATCTGAGCATATCGCTTTACTGTTTCCTTAGCTTGAGCTCTTTCGGGAATAATTTCTTCTATTTTACAAAGTTGATTTAAAGCACATCTATTATCTATTTCGCCACTTAATTTTTGCTTACAAAGCGCCATAAAAGAAGCAAAATTATTTTCTACTCCTCTAATTTTATTTGCTTGCTCAATTACTCCTTTAAATAATTTAGCCACTTCTAAAAAAGGAAATTTAGGTTTTTTATCAATAGAATCAATAATTATCTCTTTCAAAGCAACAATCCCCTTTCCTTTCCTTGCATTTATTGCAACAACAGGAATCCCTAATTCTCTTGAAAGTAAATTAACATCTACAACAATTCCTTTTTTAGTAGCAATATCAACCATATTTAAGGCCAAAACAACCTCCATATTCAAGTCAATAATTTGAGTAAGCAAAAATATTGAACGCCTTAAATTAGTTGCGTCAGCTATTACAACTGTTACATCTGGATAATCTTCATTATCATTATTACAGAGTGTTTGCTGAGCAACTTGCTCATCCATTGACTTTGGAAATAAAGAATATGTTCCAGGTAAATCAATAATTTCTGCAAGAACTTTTTCTGATAGAATTGCCTTTCCAGTTTTCTTTTCCACAGTAATTCCTGGATAATTTCCAACTTTTTGTTTTAATCCTGTAAGTGCATTAAAGAGAGTAGTTTTTCCTGAATTAGGATTACCTGCAAGAGCGATTTTTAAATTTTTACTACTCATTCACTAATAATTTAACCTCAATACTGATAGCATCTTCTTTTCTAATACTTAATACATATGACGAAATTAATATAGCTATTGGCCCTCCAAAAGGTGCTTTTCGGACAACTTCAAACTGCTCACCAGGAGTACATCCCATTTCTAACAATTTCTGTTCCAATAAATTATCTGAAATATCAAGCATTTCTCCCTTTGCCCCTATGCTTAAATCCGCTAAAATTTTCATGGCGCGAATATAACTATTTAGAAGAGTTCTAAACTAAATTACTTGAAATTAATTAGCGTTTGATGAGAAATTAGGACAAGTATTGCAACCATTTTTCTTTGTTGCTCCGCAAGAAGTAAGTAAAAACAAAGTAATAATAAATAAAAGATGATATTTTTGTATTCTCATAAGTATTGCAAATTTAAACAAATTACTTAATTACTACTCAAATGTTAAAACTACTTAAACATCTAGGACAATACTTTATCATGATGAATAAAGTGATTAGTAAACCTGAGAAATTTAAAGTTTTTTGGAAGCAATTATTGTTAGAAATTGAAAAAGTAGGGCTTAACTCAATAGGCATTGTACTTTTTATATCCTTTTTTGTGGGAGGTGTTGTGAGCATCCAAACTGCTATTAACATGAGTAATCCCTTACTCCCAAAATACTTAGTTGGATTAGCAAGCCGTGACTCATTAATCTTAGAATTTTCACCAACTATGATATCACTAATTCTAGCTGGGAAAGTAGGGTCAAGCATTGCCTCTGAACTTGGAAGTATGAGGGTTAGCGAACAGTTAGATGCTCTTGAAATAATGGGAGTAAATTCAGCCTCATTTTTAATCTTACCAAAAATAATTGCTAGCATATTCTTTTTCCCATTTTTAGTAATAATGAGTATGGGAATAGGAATGATTGGCGCTTGGATTGGAGGGCTATCTGTAGATTTAAAAACAGTAGATTTTCTATCAGGACTAAAATATGAGTTCACCCCTTTTTATGTGACCTATTCTCTGGTAAAGACAGTAGTTTTTGCTTTTATAATAGCCTCAGTATCATCATATTTTGGTTATTTTACAAAAGGAGGTTCAATTGCAGTTGGAAAATCCAGCACAAAAGCAGTAGTTTCTAGTAGTATTCTCATCCTAGTTTGTAATTTCATCCTTACAAATCTTCTTTTAGCATGATAGAAATTAAAAATATAGAAAAACACTTTGGAGATGTTCATATCTTAAAAGACATGACTTATAAATTTGAACAAGGAAAAACAAATCTTATTATTGGGGAAAGTGGTTCCGGAAAAACTACTTTGCTAAAAATTTTAGTTGGGCTTTATAAAAATGATAATGGTTCAGTTCTATTTGATGGTATAGATGTAAATAAAATGAAACGAAAAGAGAGGAAAGCTTTACGCCAAGAAATTGGAATGCTTTTTCAAGGAGGTGC
>ERZ807291.372-NODE-372-length-75636-cov-79.612284_pt1 | contig 75636 bp, 70 predicted proteins | sample MGYA00521257_ERZ807291 | MGnify/ENA primary metagenome ERZ807291 (study PRJEB31413, sample SAMN03169783) | marine metagenome | biome: Marine; feature: Water; material: Subsurface seawater | place: North Sea | collected 2011-04-28 | depth 1 m m ... | reverse complement strand
AGTATGCATTATTGAATTAAAAGATGTATTCAGTTGAGAGGATACAAAAATTATGGGGCAATTTTAAAAAGTATTTTTCAGCTTTTGAAATTTGAAAACACGCTTTAAAATTATGATTTTGCTTGAGGGTTAACCTAATATAATTCAAGCTTTGTCTAATTAAAAGCATCAAAAAAAGCTTTTCTTCTGTTTAACAGAAAAAAGTCTTTAAAATTTGAGGTAAACTATTTTGTTACTCCATAAAAAACATTAAATTTGCATCCTGTTTTAAAAGAACACTAAAGTCTAGAATTATGTCAAGAGTTTGTGAAATAAGTGGAAAAAGAGCAATGTTTGGTAACAATGTTTCTAAAGCCATCAATAAAACGAAGCGTCGTTTTGAGGTTAATCTTATCAAGAAGAGATTTTTTATCCCTGAAGAAGATAAGTGGGTTACCTTAAAAGTAACGGCTTCTGTATTAAAAACAATTAATAGAAAAGGAATCTTTGCTGTCATGAATGACGCTAGAGCAAAAGGAAAATCCATCTAATATATAGATCATGGCAAGAAAAGGAAACCGTGTACAAGTGATACTTGAATGTACTGAACACAAAGAATCTGGAAGACCCGGAACTTCGCGTTATATCACAACAAAGAATAAAAAGAATACTCCAGATCGTTTGGAAATTAAGAAATTCAACTCGATCTTGAAGAAAATGACTGTTCATAAAGAAATTAAATAACCATGGCAAAGAAATCAGTAGCTACCCTGCAAACGGGATCGAAAAGACTTACCAAAGTAATTAAAATGGTAAAGAAAGGTGACGCTAAAAGTTATTCTTTCGTTGAAACAATTACTGCACCAGATGGAGTTAATGACTGGTTGAGTAAACACTAAATAGAATAGAATTATTCTGTCAAAAAAAAGCTACTTTTACAGTAGCTTTTTTTATTTAACTACGTCATGAGTTTATTAAAATCATTGTTTTCTGGAGATCAAGAAAAGAACTTAACTAAGGGCTTAGAGGCCACGCGTAAATCTTTTTTCTCAAAACTAGGAACTGCAATAGCAGGTAAGTCAACTGTTGACGTTGCCTTATTGGATGATTTAGAAGAAGTTCTCGTTACCGCTGACGTTGGAGTTACCACAACCCTCAAGATTATTGATGCTATTGAAGCACGTGTAGCAAAAGATAATTACCTTGGAACAAAAGAGCTGAGTTTAATTCTTAAAGAAGAAATCTCAAGAATTCTTGCCGACCAGCAACCACCAATTCCTTTTTCATTTTCAGATTCCTATACCCATAAACCCCATGTAATTATGGTTGTTGGTGTAAACGGCGTTGGGAAGACGACTACTATTGGAAAGCTTGCACATCATTTCAAAGCAGCCGGGAAGAAGGTTGTTTTAGGTGCTGCAGATACCTTTAGAGCCGGAGCGATTGATCAGCTTCAAGTTTGGGCAGATCGATCGGATGTACCTTTAGTAAAACAACAAATGGGAAGTGACCCAGCCTCTGTAGCTTTCGATACTTTAGAATCTGCTGTGAAACAAGAAGCAGATATTGTACTTATTGATACAGCTGGACGTTTACACAATAAGGTAAACCTTATGAACGAACTCTCGAAAGTAAAACGTGTTATGGATCGGGTAGTACCCGAAGCCCCACACGAAGTGCTTTTGGTTTTAGATGGTTCAACTGGGCAAAATGCTTTTGAGCAAGCCAAGCAATTTTCACAGGCAACAGAAGTTACTTCATTGGCCGTTACCAAACTTGATGGTACTGCAAAGGGCGGTGTAGTCCTTGGTATTTCGGACGCTTTTCAAATTCCAGTTAAGTTTATCGGAGTAGGTGAAGGGATTGATGATCTTCAAATTTTTAATGTAGAGGCCTTTCTACATTCCTTTTTTAACTAAGATTTATGATTAAGAACACACTCAAAATCCTTCTAGGTATATTCGGACTTTTATTCATTGTTTATTTTTCAGGACCAAAAGTTGGCGATCCAAACCTCGATCAAAACTTACCAGATGTTCCACAAGACCTTGTGGAGTTAAATGCTTGGATCGATTCACATGAAGCAACCATAGCAGACCTCAAGCCAGGGAATCAATCTCGAATTGAATTTTACGATTCGATACCTCAAAAAACAAAATATGCAGTGATCTACTTTCATGGGTTTTCTGCCAGTTCAGAAGAAGGGGCACCCTTTCACCAAAATATTGCGAAACATTTTAAAGCAAATTTATACCTCCCACGTTTGTTCGGTCATGGAATTGCAGGCGCAACACCTTTAGAGGATTTTACAACAGATGCTTACTTAGCTAGCGCCCTCGAAGCTCTAGCCGTTGCCAAAACGCTAGGCGAGCAAGTAATTGTGTTGGGGACTTCTAACGGGGGAACACTGAGCCTTATTTTAGGTAATGATCCTCAGGTTGTTTCTATTGGATTATTTTCTCCTAATATCAGAATCATTAACCCTTTAGCGGGGATAGCAACGCTTCCTTGGGGGCTGGAAATAGCAACTGCTGCAGCGGGTACCGAATATCATGTGATGCAGAATGTGATTTCTCCAAAAGAAGATTTTTGGACTACCCGATATCATATGCAAGCCATTACACATGTTCAAAAGTTACTTGAAGTTAGCATGATTCCAGAGACATTTGCTAAGATAAAAGTTCCTGTTTTTATGGGCTATTACTATAAAGATGAAGAAAACCAAGACGATGTTGTTTCTGTAGATGCTATGTTAGAAATGTTCAAACATCTAGGTACTCCAGATTCTCAAAAAGAAAAAATGGCTTTCCCAGAAACGGGAGATCATGTAATGACTTCTTATTTAACCAGTAAAGATGTTGAAAGTGTTACAAGAGAAACGATTCGCTTTTTCGAAACACACCTTCCAAGTAATTAAAAAACCAATTGAGGATTACATCTCGATAGATTCAATTTTATGCGTACAAAAAGCACAACCAAGAATAAAATAAACGTAATCACCCTAGGGTGTTCAAAGAATATATACGATTCTGAAGTTCTGATGGGGCAACTCAAAGCAAACGATAAGGATGTGGTTCATGAAGAAGATGGGAATATTGTTGTCATCAATACCTGTGGTTTTATTGATAATGCTAAGGAAGAATCTGTCAATACAATTTTAGATAATATCCAACGTAAAGAAGCAGGTGAGATTGATAAAGTCTTTGTTACAGGTTGTTTAAGCGAACGCTACAAACCCGATTTACAAAAAGAGATTCCAAGTGTAGACCAGTATTTTGGGACCAGCGAATTACCTCAATTACTCAAAGCACTAGAAGCCGACTATAAGCATGAATTGTTGGGAGATCGTATGACAACTACGCCCAAAAACTTTGCATATTTTAAAATTTCCGAAGGTTGTGATCGTCCGTGTTCGTTCTGTGCGATTCCATTGATGCGTGGTTCACACCGATCAACACCGATAGAAGATTTAGTAAAGCAAGCAGAAACACTAGCACGAAATGGCGTGAAAGAATTGATCTTAATTGCTCAAGACCTTACCTATTACGGACTGGATATTTATAAGAAAAGAAACTTAGCTGAACTTTTACGAGCTCTAGCAAAGGTAGAAGGAATTGAATGGATCCGAATGCATTACGCTTTTCCAACTGGATTTCCGTTGGATGTTTTAGACGTAATGAAATCGGAACCTAAAGTTTGTAATTACCTGGATATTCCTTTGCAGCATATTTCAGATGATATTCTGAAATCCATGCGAAGAGGAACTACCAAAGCAAAAACGACTAAGTTGCTTCAAGAATTCAGAAAGCATGTTCCCGGAATTACAATCAGAACCAGTTTGATTGTTGGTTATCCAGGAGAAACTTTGGAGCATTTCGAAGAGCTAAAAGCTTGGGTAAAAGAAACGCGTTTTGAACGTTTAGGATGTTTTACTTATAGTCATGAAGAAAACACCCACGCACATCAATTGGTGGATGACGTTCCAGAAGAAGAAAAACAACGTCGTTCTTCCGAAATCATGGAACTTCAATCTCAGATTTCTTGGGAATTGAATCAAGAAAAACTGGGACAAACCCTCCGCTGTATTATTGATCGAAAAGAAGGGAATTTCTTTGTAGGTCGTTCAGAAATGGATTCCCCGGATGTTGATAATGAAGTTTTGGTTGATGCAACAAAGTACTACCTCAAACACGGTGAGTATGTTGATCTTACCATTGTTGAGGCTGCAGATTTTGATTTATACGCTGAGCCAGCTTAAGTTTTTCTAGTGAAAAACAGCGTTGATAACCCAAAGTTTTCCATTTTCCCAAAAGCCTCTATATAGGGGGTTGTCCACAATGTAGACCACACTTCCTCTTCCAAGCTTTTCCATCCCAAAAATGAGAGATTCGCTTTGTAGTTTGGTTGCTTTACTACCACTAAATCCTGCTAATGGCTTACTGTTCTTTGGAAGTTTTCCAACACTACCGCCATCTAAAAAGGAATAGGATACTTCACTGTTCTTTAAGCTGTAATAGTGTTTATCATATCCAAAGGCTAACGGATGCGTCGTATCAACATCTACTGAGTATATACTCCCGTAAATTGCTGAGCTAATATCATTTCGTTCTTCCTCAGCAAATGGAATGTTTTGTGCATTTGTGTTATCACTGTTTTCTTTTAGTTGCAGGGAAAGAGAATCATGCCCTTCCAACGCGCGAACTGCAGATCCCAAGGCAATAATCCGACCTCCTTTTCTGATCCACTTTAGTAATTCAGAATCTTTAGAAGCAAAATTTGAGTAGTAACCAGGAGGGAGGATGAGTACATCAAACTGATCAAGGGTTCGATCATTTAAACGATTCATACTAATTTGTGTAATAGGATATTGGAGTTGTTGCTCAAAAAAGTGCCATACTTCTCCATACCCTTGTGGGCTTGCATTATCGCTTTTGATCAAACCAACCCTTTTAGGAGCGATATACTCCATTTCGTTTGAGCCTAAATCGATACCAAGGTCAGAGAATCCAGATGCGAGGGGGCTTATCTTTTGATTCGTTTGTGATGCAATTCTTCTCAGAGTTGCATCAAAATCTGGTATGCTTTTATTTTCTCCTTTAAGTATAAAAAGACTTCCTTCAGCCCAACGTTTCCCTCCATTGTTAAGTGGTTTAAGATTGTATCGAACTCTTATTTTTTCTTTTAAAAGTGCAGCTAGAAACTTCCCATCTTTAAAACTACTCCAAGCTGCGGCATAAGCATAGGCTTTGCTTTCTGGAATTGAAACGGGCTCTACTTTTTGAAAAGGAACTGTATTCGCTATTTTTTGTTGACTTGCAATAGCTTTAAGTCCATAAGCATACGGCAGTGACCACGAAGTGATGTCGTAGGTAACGGAGTCAGATAGTTTTGTATTTGGTTCGAATAGAGCTTGAATTAAGCGACTTTTTTTTCCAGACCCATCGAGAACCAAGGCATTAGAACTTACTTTGACATTTGTATTCTTCTGCGTTGTATAATCCCATCCTTTGATACTTGTTTGTGCTTTTGGATGTGTGTAAGGTATGTGGTGGGTGTCTAAAAGTTTTCTAAGTCCTGCAATTTTGTTAGGCTCACCTTCCATAACATAGGTGGCGTACTTTGCCTTAGCGGGCGTGAAGTATTCTTTAAATTCCGCATTGAGTAATGCACTGTTTTTATGTGCGATTTCTACTGTAGAAAGTCCTGTTGTATAGTGATGCGCTATTCGATCTTTTAAGGTCAAATAATCCCCAATTTCATTTTTGATACTCAACCCTGCTCGTCCACTTCCACCTTGTTCGTATGTCATCCCGATTGCTCCATGAAACATTGGATAGGTGTCACCGTAACCAGGATATAATAAGTCAAATACTTCTTTAGTGAAATAAGACCACCCTTCTTGATCAAAATATTGTGCATGATTTTTACCAATGGTATGTTGAAAATCTTTTTGAAAATCAGTGACAATTTCGTGTAATGGTTCAGCTGCTGGAGCAAAGTAGTAGGGGCTGTCAACACCTTGTTCGTGAAAGTCAACATGAATCTGCGGATACCATTTATGGTATTCTTTCAGACGTTGTTGTGTTTCTTTTTGAGACACCCATGCCCAGTCACGATTCAAGTCGAAGTAGTAATGATTGTATCTTCCTCCTGGCCAATCTTCATAATGTTCATTAGCAATGGGCTTACCGTCAAAGGGAGAGCTTTTTACTTGGTTGTACCAATTGACATAGCGATCCCGACCATCTGGGTTTATACATGGATCCATTATTACCACAAGGTTTTCAAGCCATGCAGCCTTTTCAGTGACTAATGTGTAGAGGGTTTTCATGGCAGCTTCTGTACTTACCGCTTCATTTCCATGAACATTATAACTCAACCAAACAACACTCTTTGGAGCTAAAGAAGAAGCCGTTCCTTCTTTTAAACCTGATTGTATTAAATGATTTTCCTGAATTTCGTCGAGTTTAGATAAATTCTCAGCAGTTGAAATAGATGCTAATTGCAACGATCTTCCTTCATATGTTGAACCGTATGAAGATAGATTGACTTGGTCGGATGCTGCTGCAACTGCATTAAAATATGCTACAACTTGATGATGTCTAGTAAACTGTGTTCCTAGTTCATAGCCTAAAAATTCGCTAGGCGTAGGTATGTCTTGAGCAAATATATTAGTAAAAGAGCAGCAAAGAATGAAGCTCAGGAAGATGTTTTTCATGGTGTGGTCATTAAGTTGATGGTAAAGATAAAATTTATCCGATATTTTTATATTTCTTTGATAAGGAATATCTTTACCTATACGAAAGTCACTTATGCAATCTCAACAAATTTCTTATCGAGACACCGGTTTTGTTTCAAAAATGATCTGTGATCTTTTTGAAGGTAAAGAGGCGTTGAGTGCTTTTTATGGCAATACCCCAAACGTAGATAATTTTAAAGTACAGTTATTAGATAAGCAAGAAAATTTCACTCAAAACCAACGTGAAGTTTTAGTTTCATCGCTTGTGAGTCAATATGGATCACTTTTGCAAAAAGGAAGTTCAGTAGATGCGAATATTCAACGTCTTGCTTTGCCCAATACTTTTACGATTACAACTGGGCATCAACTCAATTTGATGACAGGACCTTTGTATTTTTTATATAAAATAATCAGCACTCTTAATCTGTGTAAAACACTGAAAAAGTCGCATCCTGAATTTGATTTTGTACCCGTCTATTGGATGGCAACAGAAGACCACGATTTTGATGAGATTTCATTTTTTAACTTCAATCGAAAAAACTTCAAATGGGATCGTGAGAAAGCTGGAGCGGTTGGACGCTTTTCTATAGATGGATTGGAACCCCTGTTTGCTTTGTTCGATAAGGAATTGGGTTCGTCGTCTTCTGCACAAGAAATTAAAAATTTAATAAAGAAGAGTTATCTGTCTTCCTTCTCACTTACAGAAGCCACTCGTAAACTAGTACATGAACTATTTCATTCTGAAGGTTTGGTTATTCTCGATGGAGATGATCGTCCTTTGAAGCAGGTTTTTACTCCTAAGATGAAAGAAGAATTACTTTCGAGTAGCTGCCAAATTGAAGTGGAAAAAACAATCAGTAGACTTCAGTCGGATTATGATTCCGAATATGTACCTCAGGTCAATCCGAGGGAAATCAATCTATTTTATCTTACAGATACAAATCGCTTGCGTTTGGTACGAACACCAAATGGATTTGCAGATGCAGATAACACCCTGTCTTGGACAAAAGCTGAATTGCTTCATGAACTCCAAGAAACTCCAGATCGCTTTTCTCCTAATGTGTTGATGCGTCCTTTATACCAAGAAACAATTTTACCCAACCTCTGCTATATCGGAGGTGGAGGAGAGTTGGCTTATTGGTTAGAATTGAAAGCTTATTTTGAATCTCAAAAGACACCTTTTCCAATATTGTTGCACCGAAATGCTGCCGTGCTTGTGCCTCGAAAAATAGCAGATAAAATCGAACGTTTGCAACTAACTCCTGCAGATGTTTTTTTAAAGCGTTCTTCTTTAATTAATAAAAAAGTACGTCAAATCAGTAATATCGATCTCGATCTTCAGCCCTTTAAAAAAGTGCTCGAAGAACAATTTGTTCATCTTGAAAGTTTGATCTTAGAAACAGACGCTTCCTTTGAGGGAGCTGTTAAAGCACAGCAAGTAAAACAGTTCAAAGGAATTGATAACCTAGAACAACGTTTGTTGAAAGCTCAGAAACGCAAACTAGCCGATCAGGTAAAGCGTCTCACCCTGTTGCATGACGCTCTTTTTCCGAATGAATCACTTCAAGAACGAACAGTCAATTTTTCTGAGTTTTACTTAGCATATGGAAGCGAAATCCTTTCCCTTTTATCGAAACAACTTGATCCACTTTCCCTGAAATTTGATTGGATTGTTTTAGACTAATTCTTTTTGCTAAAATTTCGTTGGAGTTTTTTCTGACCGAAGATTAAATTGTATTTTTGCGTATGGAAGAAAAAGTACTCATTTTAGACTTCGGATCGCAGTACACGCAATTAATTGCACGTCGTGTCCGAGAGTTGTTTATCTATTGCGAAATACACCCGTATAACAATCCACCTCTAGACTTAAGTCCGTTTAAAGCGGTTATTTTATCAGGTTCTCCTTATTCTGTTCGATCAGAAGACGCACCGCATCCTGATTTATCTGGAATTCGTGGAAAACTGCCTTTACTTTCAGTTTGTTATGGAGCACAATATTTAGCACATTTCTCAGGAGGAAAAGTTAGTCCTTCGAATATTAGAGAGTACGGACGTGCCAATTTGTCTTTTGTAGCTTCAGACGAAGCTTTTTTCAATTCAATTGAAACAGGAAGTCAAGTGTGGATGAGTCACAGTGATACCATTAAAGAACTTCCAACAGGTGGGGTTCGACTAGCGAGTACCTCTGATGTTGAAAATGCTGCTTATCGAATAGCGGGTGAAGCTACGTATGCGATTCAATTTCACCCAGAAGTATATCATACAACCGACGGAAAACAACTGTTATCTAATTTCTTAGTCGACATTGCTGGAGTAAAACAGGATTGGACACCAGATTCTTTTGTTTCAATGACTTTAGAGTCGTTGCGTAAACAAATTGGATCGGAGAAAGTTATTCTAGGTTTATCTGGTGGAGTTGATTCTACAGTTGCTGCAATCTTATTGCATCAAGCGATTGGAGATCAACTGACTTGTATTTTCGTTAATAACGGACTCCTGCGTAAAGATGAATTTTCTAGTGTATTGGAGCAATACAACGGTATGGGATTGAACGTGAAAGGTGTTGATGCCTCAAAACGTTTTTTAGATAAATTAGCTGGAATATCAGATCCAGAAGCCAAAAGAAAAGCCATTGGAAACACCTTTATTGATGTTTTCGATGACGAATCTAAATTAATCGATGGTGCTACATGGTTGGCTCAAGGAACAATATATCCTGATGTTATTGAGTCTATTTCTGTTAATGGACCGTCAGCAACGATCAAGTCGCACCATAATGTAGGAGGTTTGCCTGACTATATGAAGCTGAAAATTGTAGAGCCTTTGCGTATGCTTTTTAAAGATGAAGTAAGACGTGTTGGGATAAGTTTAGGAATCGATCCAGAATTGATTGGAAGACATCCTTTTCCAGGACCAGGTTTGGCAATTCGTATTTTAGGGGATATCACTCCAGAAAAAGTAAGCATGTTACAAGAGGTAGATGCAATCTTTATCAACGGTTTAAAGCGTGATGGATTGTACGACAAAGTATGGCAAGCTGGAGCTATTTTACTTCCTGTGAATAGTGTAGGGGTAATGGGCGATGAGCGAACCTATGAAAAATGTGTTGCTCTTCGAGCCGTTTCTTCTACTGATGGAATGACTGCTGATTGGGTAGATTTACCGTATGAATTTTTGCAGAAAACTTCCAATGATATAATTAATCGAGTGCAGGGGGTAAACCGTGTGGTATATGATATCAGCTCCAAGCCACCAGCAACGATTGAATGGGAATAATTTTTAACTTCGTGTATGCGCATTAAATATCTTGTATTAACATTTCTTGTATTGTTTACGCTGAGTTTGACTGCTCAAGTCAAACCAGATTCTTTTGAACGCCATAAAGTGAAAAAGAAAGAAACTTTATACGGTTTGGCTCGGAAATACAATGTTCAAATCGAACAAATTGAGCAATACAATCCGTTGATTAAAAAGATTGGGCTTAAGAAAAGAATGATTCTTCAAATCCCAGTTTATAAAAAGCCAAAGCCGATAACCAAAGCAAGTTTACCCGATACTTTGTCTATGTATTTGGTTCAACCGAAAGAGACAAAATGGCGCCTTGCCTATCGTTATGGTATCACCATTCAGGAATTAGAACAATACAATCCTGATATTGTTTCTGGTTTGAAAATCGGACAAGAAATTATTGTACCCAAACGTACAGAAACTCAAACTTTGAAGCTGGAGAAGGAGTTTAACTACTACACGGTTAAGCCAAAAGAAGGTTTTTATCGTTTAGAGAAAAAATTAGGTGTTGCTCAGGCAGATTTAATTTCCCTCAACCCTATACTTCAATCTACTGGTTTACAAGAGGGGATGATTTTGAAAATCCCATTGGAACAAACCGGGGATCTCAAAATAGAGGATGATCTTTTGGTTGAAAAGAATGACTTGCGTGATTCTATTCCGTTCAATTCTAAAGTAACCTTGGGATTGTTGTTGCCTTTTAATGCAAATAAAATAGAGTTTGATTCTATTGAAAAAACTAAAACCCTTTTAAAGAAAAGAAACCTTCATACCCTTGCCTTAGACTTTTACTCGGGTGTTGTTATGGCAGTAAAAGAAGCGGGTCAATTAGGGATTGAAGTAGTTTTGGATGTTGTGGACACCCAGAATGATAAGGCGTATTTACAAGCAGAATTTAAAAATAGAGATTGGTCTAAAACGGATGTGTTGATTGGCCCAATGATTCCATCAAACTTTGATATTCTATCCCTACAAGATAGCCTCAGTCTAATACCTATGGTAGCTCCGCTTTCATCTAACCCTGTGATCAGTAGACCCAATGTATACCAATCGGTTACCTCCCCAGAGTTGTTAAGAGAAAAGATGTTCACTTATTTAAATACGGTTCTCGATTCTACACAAAATGTGTTGATTATCACAGATACCTTGAACAGAGAAGTAGAAAATCAATTACATAATCGTTTCCCCTTTGCTCAGATTTTACGTCCCGAGGCGGGTGGTTATGTAGTTCCGGACTTGATAGATTCTTTATTAGTTGACACCTTATCTAATAAAGTGGTTTTTGAATCTCAGAACTTAGGACTTATCGCCAGTGTAACTTCTTTACTCAATTCACAAGTGTCGAAAGAGCGCGATGTACAATTGTTTACAACCTTTAGATCGAATGCCTATGACGATTCTAATATATCTAAAAAGCAACTGGGGAACTTAAAGTTCACCTATACCGCGGGTGCGTATTCAGATGAGAGTAACCGTTCAGAGGAATTTGATTCCCTCTACGTTAGTTCTTTTGGAGATTTACCCAAACGCGAAGCGTTAAGAGGGTATGACGTAACTATGGATGTAATATTACGCTTTGCACATCAAAAACAGTTGCGTACGAATAGTATTGGAGAAACTGAATACATCGAATCTCGATTTGATTATGTGCCCAACCTCAATGCTGGCTACCAAAATCGTGCGTTCTACTTGTTAGAGCATAGCGGTTATGAAGTTTTTGAAATTAAGAAATGAGGCTTAGAACTCTATTTATCTCAATAGTTTTTGTAATTTTGAGCCCGGTAAATAACTAACAATACTACTAATAACCGGATGTCAAACACCAAATATATATTTGTTACTGGAGGAGTTACTTCTTCCTTAGGAAAAGGAATCATTGCAGCTTCTTTAGCGAAGCTTCTACAAGCACAAAAATATCGTGTCACGATTCAGAAGTTTGACCCCTATATCAATGTCGATCCAGGTACGCTCAATCCGTATGAGCATGGAGAGTGTTTTGTAACGGATGACGGTGCAGAAACCGACTTAGATTTAGGCCATTATGAACGTTTCTTAAACGTTTCCACTTCACAAGCAAACAACGTAACAACAGGGCGAGTTTATCAGAGTGTAATTGATAAAGAACGCAAAGGTGTTTTTCTTGGAAAAACAGTACAGGTTGTACCGCATATCACTAACGAAATCAAAGAACGTATGTGTCTTTTGGGAGAGTCGGGAGATTATGATATAGTAATTACAGAAATCGGAGGTACCGTTGGAGATATAGAATCACTTCCATATGTAGAGGCAGTTCGACAATTAATTTGGGAACTTGGCGATGAGAACGCAATGGTTATACATTTAACCTTAGTTCCTTATTTATCTGCTGCTGGAGAATTGAAAACCAAGCCAACTCAGCATTCTGTTAAAACGCTAATGGAAAGTGGTGTAAAAGCCAATATCCTTGTATGTAGAACAGAACATGAGATTTCGGATGACATCAAACGAAAGTTAGCCTTGTTTTGCAATGTGAAGCAGGAGGCTGTTATTGAATCTATCGATGCTGAAACCATCTATGATGTTCCTTTATTAATGTTAGATGAAGGCCTAGATCAAGTGGTTTTGAATATGCTGAAGCTAGAAAGCAGAGCAAGTGATTTAGATCAATGGAAAGAGTTTTTAAGAAAACATAAAAACCCAAAAGAGCAAATTACAATTGGTCTGATTGGAAAGTACGTAGAATTACAAGATTCTTATAAATCCATTTTAGAATCTCTAATTCATTCTGGTGCTGCCAATGAAGTTAAGGTTAAAGTTGAATCGATACATTCAGAATTTTTAAATGCTGAAAATGTATTTGAAAAATTAAAGAATCTAGACGGCGTAATTGTTGCTCCAGGTTTTGGAGGTCGAGGTACAGAGGGTAAGATTGACGCTGTTCGTTATGTCCGTGAAAACAATATTCCATTCTTAGGAATTTGTTTGGGAATGCAGATGGCAGTTATTGAACACGCTCGTAACGTTATGGGACTTAAAGATGCCAATTCAATTGAAATGGATGAGCATTGTACCGAGCCATTAATTTCAATTATGGAAAATCAGAAAACAATAACCGATATGGGAGGTACCATGAGGTTAGGTGCTTGGGATTGTGATTTGTCAGAGGGATCTTTGGCGCATAAAGCTTACGGTAAAAACACCATTTCGGAACGTCATCGTCACCGTTATGAATTTAATGATCAATACAGAAAGGAAGTTGAGGCTTCTGGACTAAAAGCAACTGGAATTAATCCTAAAACTGGCTTAGTTGAAGTGGTTGAAAATCCAGATCATCCATGGTTTGTGGGAGTTCAATATCACCCAGAATATAAAAGTACTGTACTCAATCCACATCCTTTATTTGTCGATTTTGTACAAGCAAGTTTACAATACAATCATTCAAAATAACCTACTTAATTAGGAACCTAATATTATGGAACAAAAAAAATTTGACCCCTGGCAATTTGTAGGATTTTTCCTTATTGCACTGATTCTTACTTGGATGCTTTACAACCAACCTCCAGTTGATGAAGCTACAAATGAAACCGTAACTCAAACAGAATCTTCGGTAAATGAAACTAGTGAAGCGTCTGCCTCTGTAGTTTTGAGTGACTCGCTTCAGAGTCAGCAATTACAAGCTACTTTTGGTTCTTTTGCAAACTTATTTCAAAGTAATTCTTATGCTGAAGTTAGTTTAGAAAACGAAAAATTAGCTCTAGTTTTTGCTCCTAAGGGAGCTCAAATTTTGAGTTTACGCTTAAAAGAATTTAGCAATTATAAAGAAGAGCCTTTATATCTGATTAAAGAAAATCAAAGTTTCAATTATAGCTTTACCACCACAGATGGAAGGGTGCTGAATTCATCAGATTTTTACTTCACTCCAAAAATCACTGAAAGAAGCGGGAACCAGATTGTAACCCTGACGGCTGCTGTTAGTGCTTCTCAATACATTGTTTTTGAATATCAAATCAATGCAGACAACTACATGATTGATTTTTCGATTCGTTCCGAAGGTATGCGTCGATTGATTAATACAAATGAACAACAACAAATCACTTGGGATTTAAAGGCTTTTAGAAATTCTAGAAGTATTGAGTACGAGAATCGATATCATTTGTTGACTTACGGTTTTGAGGACGATAAAATCGATTATCTATCTGGAGCTTCGGAAGATGAAGAAGAAGATAAAGATGTACACTGGATTTCGTACAAGCAGCATTTTTTCAATTCAATTTTAATTCCATCTAAAGCATTTGAAACGGTAAACTTTACTTCTGAAAGTTTAGTGGATTCGGATATAATAGATCAAGAGTTTACCAAGGTATATCAAACAAAAATACCAGTTGTATCTGATGGAGAAATCAACCAGAAATTCAAATGGTATTTTGGACCAACAGAATACGATACTTTAGCACAATATGAATTGGGATTAGAAGATTCTATTGACTTTGGTTGGGGTATTTTCGGATGGATCAATAAGTATATTTTTACACCGACTTTTAATTTCTTAAGTTCCTTTTTACCTTATGGAATTGCAATTATCGTAATGACCATTTTGGTGCGTTTGGTAATGTCTCCGGTGACCTATAAGTCATATGTTTCACAAATCAAGATGAAGGTTTTGAAGCCAGAGGTTGATGAGATATCCGCAAAGCATAAAGATGACTCTGTAAAACGTCAGCAAGAAACCATGGCTTTGTATTCCAAAGCTGGAGCTAACCCCATGTCGGGATGTTTGCCCGCCTTGATTCAACTACCAGTTTTTTATGCACTTTTCAGTTTCTTCCCAGTAGCTTTTGCTTTACGCCAAAAAAGCTTCTTATGGGCCGATGATTTATCTTCTTATGATTCTGTGTACGACTTAGGATTCAATATTCCTTTTTATGGAGATCACATCAGTTTGTTCCCTATTTTGGCTTCTATCGCAATCTTCTTTTATACCATGATGACGGCAGGCCAACAGGCTGCTCCACAACAGCCAGGTATGCCCAATATGAAGGTGATCATGTACCTCATGCCTTTAATGATGTTATTCTTTTTCAATAACTACGCTAGTGGTTTGAGCTTGTATTACTTCGTTTCAAATGTACTTACTATTGTTTTGATGCTCGTTATTAAACACTTCATTGTAGACGATGCTAAAATTTTGACACAGCTTGAAGAGAACAAGAAGAAGCCTAAGAAGAAAGGTGGTTTTTCAGCTCGTTTGCAACAGGCTATGGAACAAGCAGAGCAACAGAAAAAGATGAAAGGAAAGAAGTAAGCGTATAGCATGCTTTTGTTAGGGTCCTGTCAAGATTCTATTTATTATCTTTGTATCATGAAAAAGAAAGTCGTTGTTGGCCTCTCTGGAGGTGTCGATTCTAGTGTTGCTGCATATTTGCTCCAAGAGCAAGGTTATGAAGTTATCGCTCTTTTCATGAAAAATTGGCACGATGAAACCGTTACACTTTCCAATGAATGTCCTTGGTTAGAGGACAGTAACGATGCTATGATTGTTGCCGATAAGCTTGGTATCCCTTTTCAAACCGTAGACTTGAGTGTTGAGTATAAGGATCGTATTGTGGATTATATGTTTGCTGAATATCAAAAAGGCCGTACGCCAAACCCAGATGTTTTGTGTAATCGCGAAATCAAGTTTGATGTCTTTATGGACATTGCACTTTCACTTGGTGCTGATTATGTTGCTACTGGACACTATTGTCGTACCGATATCCACGTTAATGCAGACGGTAAATCCGTTCACCGTTTATTGAGTGGGGCAGATTCCAACAAAGATCAATCGTATTTTTTGTGTCAATTGACCCAAGAACAATTATCGAAGGTTTTATTTCCTATTGGTGAATTACAGAAGTCAGAAGTTAGAGAAATTGCAGCTGAACAAGATTTGATTACAGCCGACAAGAAAGATTCTCAAGGTCTTTGTTTTATAGGAAAAGTAAGTTTACCAGATTTTTTACAACAAAAACTTTTAGCCAAGCAAGGCGATATTATAGAAATTTCCGAGTCTAACGAAGCCTATAGCCAACCACAAGAATCATTTGCAACTCAAAAAGATTCATTACTCTACCACAGTACCAAAAGAAGATATCATATTACTGACGGAAAACGCGTTGGTGCCCATCAGGGAGCTCATTTTTTCACCAAGGGGCAACGTAAAGGCTTGGGTGTTGGAGGTACTCCAGAACCCTTGTTTATTATAGATACTGATGTGGAGGAAAACATCGTTTACACAGGTCAAGGTAAGCAGCATCCTGGTCTATTACGACGTGGTTTGCTGGTGTCACAAGATGAGGTTCATTGGGTAAGAGACGACCTCAAAATCACGCTTGGCGAAACCTTGGATGTTCAAGCCCGAATTCGGTATCGACAACCTCTAGAAAAAGCAACACTGTACTGTGAAAAAGAAGGTTTGTTTGTATTGTTTGACAGTCCACAAACAGCAATTAGTGAAGGACAATTTGTTGCATGGTATGCAGGTGAAGAACTTCTTGGTTCGGGTGTTATATCCTAAGCTTTTACCGTTTCTTTTTGTGTCACAGTATCAAAATCTAAAACCACTTGATTGTGTAATATATCTTCGAAAGTTTCTTCTTTGCGAATCAGGTGTGCTTTTTTATTGACCCATAATACTTCCGCTGGACGGAACCTTGAATTATAATTGCTAGCCATGGTTTGACAGTAAGCACCTGCATTTCGAAAGACTAGATAATCACCTTCATTGATTTCATTTATTTTACGGTTGCTTCCAAATGTATCCGTTTCACAGATATATCCTACTACAGAGTAAAAACGCTCTCGTCCTTTGGTGTTCGAAATATTTTCTATTTCATGATGAGAACCATAAAACATGGGTCGGATGAGGTGGTTGAATCCGCTGTCGATTTGAGCAAAAACGGTTGAGGTTGTCTGTTTTACTACATTTACTTTGGATATAAAATAACCAGCTTCACTTACTAAAAATTTACCAGGCTCAAATGCTAGCGTCAATTCCCTGCCGTATTCTGTACAAAAGTCATTGAATTTCTCGGTTAAGCGCTCTCCCAATTCTTCAATATTGGTTTCAATATCTCCAATTTTATAAGGCACTTTAAATCCTGAACCAAAGTCAATGAAACTGAGGTCTCTGAAATTTTTTGCAGTTTCAAATAAAATCTCAGACGCATGTAGAAAAACATCGATATCTAGAATATCACTTCCGGTATGCATGTGAATCCCGTTGATATTCATTTTGGTGTTTTCGGTAATCCGAATTAAATGGGGTATTTGATGAATTGAAATTCCAAATTTGGAATCTATATGACCTACAGAAATATTCGAATTTCCTCCTGCCATCACGTGTGGGTTTATTCGAATACAAACGGGTACTGTTGGATATTTACTTCCGAATTGCTCTAAAATAGAAAGGTTGTCAATATTAATTTGTGCTCCGAGTTTTGCAACTTCTTCAATTTCTGATAACGAAACACCATTAGGTGTGAAGATGATTGAACTCGGTTCAAAACCTGCTGCAAGACCAAGACGAACCTCTTGAATAGAAACGGTATCGAGACCTGCACCAAGGGTTTGGATGTATTTTAAAATGGAAACGTTAGAAAGCGCTTTTGTTGCATAGTTCAATTTCAGGTTCTTTACTCCACTAAAGGCATTGCTTAAACGGTCGTATTGAAATTTAATTTTTTCTGCATCGTAAACATAAAGAGGGCCTCCAAATTCTTCTGCAACTGAACGTAATTCTGCGTAATTCATTTTGTAATCTTTGATACAAAAGTAAAAACAATTTTCTTCTGTGAAAGGGCTTTTCAAGAATATATTAAAAATATAAAATAATGTTTTAAATATAACAAAATACTTTTCCTTTGGATTGATTTTAATTGATTTAACTTCTCTATTTTTGTTGGATTAAATTTTTAAACAATGAATTTACACGAATATCAAGGGAAAGAGATCTTAGCTAGTTTTGGCGTTGCAATACAACGTGGTATTGTTGCTCAAACTGCTGAAGAAGCTGTAACTGCAGCAGAAACACTAACCAAAGAAACTGGTACTGGATGGCATGTGATTAAAGCACAGATTCACGCTGGTGGACGTGGAAAAGGTGGTGGTGTCAAACTTGCAAAAAACCTTGATGAAGTTTCAACTATAGCAGGTCAAATTATTGGCATGCAGCTTATTACTCCTCAAACTCCTCCGCAAGGAAAGCCTGTTCATCAGGTATTGATCTGTGAAGATGTGTACTATCCAGGAGCTTCAGAAACTAGTGAATTTTACGTTTCTGTTTTATTGAATCGTGCTACAGGTAGAAACATGATTATGTACTCTACTGAAGGTGGTATGGACATCGAAACAGTAGCTGAAGAAACACCTCACTTAATTTTCACTGAAGAAATTGACCCAGCTACTGGGATGTTACCATTCCAAGCGCGTAAAGTTGCTTTCAACTTAGGTTTAAGCGGTCAAGCGTTTAAGGAGATGACTAAGTTTATTACAGCATTGTATACTGCTTATGATAAATCAGATTCTTCTTTATTTGAAATTAATCCAGTACTGAAAACATCTGACGATCGTATTCTAGCTGTAGATGCTAAAGTATCGATAGATGATAACGCTCTTTTCCGTCACAAGGATTATTTAGCGCTTCGTGATATTCGCGAAGAAAATGCTATTGAAGTTGAAGCTGGTGAAGTAGGATTGAACTATGTTGATCTTGATGGTAACGTAGGTTGTATGGTTAATGGAGCTGGTTTAGCAATGGCAACGATGGACCTAATTAAGCAAGCGGGAGGAGATCCAGCTAACTTTTTAGATGTTGGTGGTACAGCTGATGCTGCTCGTGTAGAAACCGCTTTTCGTTTGATATTGAAAGATCCAAACGTAAAAGCAATTTTAGTTAACATCTTTGGTGGTATTGTACGTTGTGATCGTGTAGCCCAAGGGATTGTTGATGCGTACACCAATTTAGGGGATGCTATAAACGTACCTATTATCGTTCGTTTACAGGGAACAAATGCTGATATTGCAAAAGAATTAATTGATAGCTCTGGTTTGAATGTACTTTCGGCTACAGCTTTTCAAGAAGCAGCAGATAAGGTTCAAGAAGCTATTGGTTAAGTTTTTTAGTACTAAAATGCATATGTTTAGTGAGCATTTCACTAATCAGTTCATAAAAAAAAAGGTTCCCAACGGGAACCTTTTTTATGTGGTATTCTCTGTTAATCTAAAAACACTATTTCAGGTGTCAAAATTACTTGATATCCTGTTTGTATTGACTTAGCGAAACAACTTTACCATCCTTAATGAAATAGCTTTCGTGGATGTAGTATTCTGTAAAATCATCTTCTTCGCCAGGAACTGTTATTTTAAAACCAGCCTGTACATGTTCACCACCTTGCGACGGGTCAATATCTAAAGAATAAGCGTATTGAAAGTCCCAACTTACCGATGGATCGTCCGCTTCTAAACCTGCTTTAAATTCTTCAAAATTATTGGTAGTTTTCCCAGAAGGATCGGTAACTTCTACTGTGTCAACAAAATATTCTCTCATTCCTTCAAAGTTTCTAGAGGACCATTCTTTGTCTAATGCAACTACACGATCAATAGCACCTTGTGTGCCCAAATGCCATTGCAATTCAGGAATGTCAGGATTTGGGTGAAACCCAATCATGCGTTCTTTTGCAGCTTCTGTGTTTTGAGTTGTGCAAGCACTTAATAGGAGTGATGCTACAAGTAGTCTTAGTATATTTTTCATAAGTATAAATAGTTAACGTACAATATACGATTTTAATTGCATTGAGCAATTAACGAAAAAGCAAACTTCTTGTTTTAACTATGTGGTTTGAGGTGTTATGCGTATATTTTCTTCCATAAATTCTTACCCGTAATAGCAGTTGTTGTTATGAAGCCAGAAAAAAGTGCACCACCAACTCCGGCAGTTACAATATCTTGACCTGTTAAAAACAACCCTTTAATAGGCGTTCTTGGATTCAGGAATTTTTGTTTATACCGATCTGGCGTATGCTCCAATCCATAGAGTTCACCATGTTCATAATTGACAAAGTGTTTTGTTGTTAGCGGAGTAGATAACTCATAACAATCAATTTTATCTTTCAAGTGCGGAAAATATTCAAATAAGTGATTGAGTAAACGTTGTGAAAAACGTTCTTTATACGCTTCATAGGTTTCGCCTCTCTTCATCCAACGTGTTGCATCCCATTGATGAAAACTTTCATAAGGTAATAAGGTAATAATGTCAATGGTACTTTTGTTTGGATAGCGGTCAGACCAACTCGGATCTTTTGCCGATGGAAATGACACATACACTACTGGAAAGGGTTGTTCGTGATCTTTTAGGAAACGATCCACACAGCCATCGTGATCTAAGTCTCCGGGATAAATCCACAAATTTTTCTTAGGAAGTCCAAGTTCTTTAGGAGTTCCATTCAATCCTATATATAGACATCCATGGGCTACAGAAGGTTTCACCTTGGTCAATTGCTCTGAAAATTCTGTATAGATTTTATGTTCCTTGGGAATCATCTTTTTGTAGGTATTCATGATTCCTGCCCCGCTTATAATTATGGGTGCATAAAATGATTTTCCATCACTCATTTTCACTCCAATGGCGCGTTGCTTGTCGAGGATAATTTCCTCTACTTCGGCGTTGATCAAGATGGTTCCTTTTGCCGCTTCAATAACAGGATTTATGGTATTTACAATTTGCGATGATCCGCCAATAGGAAAACTTCCTCCTCCAAAATAATGCTTTACAACCGACGCATGCATGGCAAAACTACTCTGCTTTGGCGGTAATCCATAATCTCCATATTGACCACAAAGTACTTTAATGAGCTCTTCATTGTCAGTAAGTGAGCGCAACACTTCGTAGGTAGTTTTTTCTGAGAATTCTTTGTATGGTTTTTGCAGCATACCACCGATTAGGTTGCCTATTATTTTTGGAAGAGCTTTGTTGATGTAAAATTTACCCATAGCCTTATTGGCCTTAAAAACGATATCAACATAGGCTTCAATAGCCTTGCGTTCTTCAGGAAAATAAGAAACCATTTTATCAATAAAGGGCACAACACCTTTTACAAAGTCATAGTGTTTATCTCCAATAATGATTTGATCATATACTTCGCCCATATCGGCCCAATGCAGGTTTTTATCGGTTATGTAATCGAACATTTTGCGCAAGGCACTGTTCTCTTTTTGAACCTCTCCGATGTAGTGAATTCCAACATCCCATTCATAACCCTTTCTTTTGAAAATATGAGTAAAACCACCTGCTGTATAATGACGCTCTAATAACAACACTTTCTTGCCTTCTTTCGCCAAAAAAGCTGCGGTTGTTAAACTTCCCATTCCAGTTCCAATTATAATAGCGTCGTACTGTTCTTCGAGTTGAAGTGGTTTTTTATAGGATTGAATCATTCAAGAATGTTTTTGTTTTCTTAAAACTACGATTTTTAAGTTTTAAATCCTACAGTGTTATTTACTAGAAATGATCTATGAATAATATATGTTTCATTTGTTTTCAATACATTTATTGAGCTATTAATAGTATTCAAAATAATGCCCACATGAAAACAATAAACTTCCTCATTTTAAATGCTCTGTTTGCATGTTCCCTCTTCGCTCAGGAACGTCAAATACCCATCGATACTCTTGTCACAACAAATCACAGCACAACAATAAAAGGCGCTGCGGTCAACTATCAGGCACAAACAGGTACCCAGCCGGTTTGGGATGAAGATGGAAAACCCATTGCTACCCTTTTTTATACCTACTATAAAAGAACCAATGATAAAAGCAAAGCCAAACGACCCATCATCTTTTCTTTTAATGGAGGACCCGGTTCCGCTTCTGTTTGGATGCATGTTGCTTATACAGGGCCGAAAGTTTTACGCATAGATTCGGAGGGCTATCCTGTTCAACCCTATGGTTTTCAGACCAATCCTTACTCCATATTAGATGTTGCGGATATTGTATTCATCAATCCAGTGAATACAGGTTATTCTAGAATTGTTGAATACGAAGGCGAGAAAGAAAAGAAAGAAACCTTTTTTGGAATCAATGAAGATGTCAAATACTTGGCCGAATGGATGAACACTTTTGTCAATAGAAAACAGCTTTGGGAGGCCCCAAAATACATTATTGGAGAAAGTTATGGCGGAACTCGTGTAATGGGACTTTCGTTGGCTTTACAAAATCAGCAGTGGATGTATTTGAATGGTGTGATTATGGTTTCCCCAGCAGATTATAAAGTATTGCGTGTTGGTGGACCCGTTTCTTCTGCATTGAATTTACCTTATTATACAGCAGCTGCTTGGTACCACAAACAATTACCTTCTGAACTTCAGAATAAGGATTTGACGGATATACTTCCTGAAGCCGAAAAATTCGCAATAGATGAACTTACTCCGGCACTGATTCGTGGTGGTTTTTTAAGTCCAGAAGAAAAGCAAAAGATTGCAAAGCAAATGGCTTTTTACTCGGGGCTAAGTGAGGAAGTAATACTGCAACATAACCTTGATGTGCCCAACTCATTTTTCTGGAAAGAGCTTTTACGAGATGAAGGAAAAACCATAGGACGTCTGGATTCTCGATATACAGGAATTGATAAAATGGAAGCTGGTATGCGTCCAGATTATAGTCCAGAATTAACCTCCTGGTTGCATTCGTTTACACCAGCGATTAATCATTACATTCGAAAAGAGTTGAATTTCAAAACAGATATGAAATACAATATGTTCGGTCCTGTTCGTCCATGGAACAATGACAACGATAACACACGTGATAACCTAAGACAAGCTATGGCTCAAAACCCTTATTTAGAGGTGCTGATTCAATCGGGTTATTACGATGGAGCAACGACTTATTTCAATGCCAAATACACCCAATGGCAGGTAGATCCCAGTGGAAAAATGAAAGACCGTTTTCATTTCGAAGGCTATCGTTCGGGTCATATGATGTATTTGCGCCGTGAGGATCTAATCAAAGCCAACGAAGATCTTCGAGTCTTTATTAAAAATTCAGCAGCAAACGGAAAACCTGCTAAATACTAAGCGAGAAGTTTTATTTTTCGTTTCCATTCTCGGAGCCCGTAAAATGATAACGCAAAGTAAAGTAGGGTTAAAATGAAGTAGATGTATAGCTCTTTGTTAAGGTATAGTCCGAGTGTTACACCATTGACAATAATCCAATAATACCAGCCGCTTAGGATTTTCTTTGCTTCGAGATAACTTGCTATGAAGCTGAAAATTGTAGTGAAAGCGTCGAGATAGGGGTTACTGGCTTCTGTATAATTCTTTAGAATATAGCCCAAGAATAGAGCAGTAATGACACCAAAGAAAATATAGTTGAGGTGTCGTTTGGGAAGTACATCAATTATAGGGAGTTCTTGCGTATTGTCTCTTGAATTCCAAAGGCGATAACCATAAAACCCAATAAGTACGTAGTAGCAATATAATATAGACTCGGCATAAAGCCCTATTCGATAAAACAAAAAGATACTGACCAAAGAACCCGTAATCCCAAAAAACCAGCAGTATATATTTTCTTTTATCAATAAAATCAGAAAGGTAAGACTCAGCCCAACTGCTACAATCTCGAGTAGTAAATTCATTGGGCTAAAATAAGGACAAATCTTGATCCTTATGAAATCTGATCCTCCAAATTTTTACCCCTGCAAAATTCTATGGAACGACTTATTCTTCAAGCCCCTGATTCCATGCGGCTGTAAATTCAGTATGAACAACATTTTCTTTTTTAAATGCTCCTTTTTGAATTTGTGTTAATCGTTCTTTTTGTCGAGGACTCAAAAACAGATGCGTTGCCTTTTGGTTTCCTAATGCACTGTTGATCTTAGTCTTTTGAACTTCGGTGAGGGGAAGGTATTTATAATCGGTATGTTGTAAGTAGTAATGTAGGTCGTTAGATGCTAACTTGTATGGAGCGCTTTTAAGAGGACTACAGGCATTTTTTTTGGCATAAGCCGTAAGTTGCTCTTCTTGAATCAATCGACTGTCATATTGCACCCTAACAACTTCGGAGTGATTACTAAAACCGGCTTGGGTACTGAGAACCCCATCCAAGGCTCCCAAGGCTTTTTCCCCACTCCAAAAGCAGTACATCTTAAAGGTCTTTTCTTTGATGTTTGAGGAAACTAATCGGTCGAGTTCCTGTTTTAATAAAGTTAAATATTCAGGTACTTCTTTTTTGTTTTTGAGTAAAGCTGCTATCATTCTCTTGCATAGAGTTAAAGCTGAATAGTCATTTCCGATTCTTTTAACCACATCTTTTCCCTGTTCATCTACAATTCGTACAACAGGATTATTCCAACTGGGCTCTCCGTATTGATCTAAAATCTTTTTGTCTTTTCCTTCTTTATTATTGAAAATCGCTAGCGGTACAAAAAGCGATTCAATTGCCTCCACCATTAAAGGGTGACTCAAAACATTATGTCCATAATTCCGGCACGTAGAACAGCCTGGAACTTCTTGAAAAAGAAGCAAAACATCTTTATCTTCTTTAGCGGCAACTACTAATGCTTTGTCATAATCGCGGTACCAGTGCACTTGCCCAAGTTCTTCACTTTGTTCAATGCGTTGTTGTGCAACTAGCGTGATACTTGCGAATAGAAAAAAAGAATAGTTGGTAATGTGGTAGTTGTGTTTTTCATCGGTAAAACATTTAGGGTGAATGTCTTGACGAATCTATGGTTTTGAATTTCTATCTAAGAAAAATTAAGAAACCTTTAAACAAACTTTAACTACAATTGCTCTTTGAGGACTTTAATTTGATCACGTAAACTGGCAGCTTCTAAAAAGTTTAAATCCTTTGCAGCAATTTCCATCAACTTTCTCGTGTCCCGAACCTTTTGTTCGATTTGTGGTTTAGTCAAATATCGTGTAGCCTCTTCCGCTGCTTTCTTGGATTCTTTTTCGGAGGCATAGGTGGCAACAGAGTTTTTTGAAAGCGCACTGTCCAAAGATTTATTCAAAGCGGTCGGAACTTGATTATTTAGCGTATTATATTCCATTTGTTTTTGTCTGCGATAAGTGGTCTGATCCATCGTAAACTGCATGCTTTTCGTAATCCTATCGGCATAAAAAATGGCCAACCCATTTACGTTTCTTGCAGCTCTTCCTACAGTTTGGGTAAGCGATCGGTTGGAACGTAAAAAACCTTCCTTATCAGCATCTAAAATTGCTACCAAAGAAACTTCAGGTAAATCCAAGCCCTCTCTCAAGAGGTTTACTCCGATAAGAACATCGAAGACACCTTTCCTCAAATCTTGCATAATCTCTACACGTTCCAGAGTATCTACATCACTGTGAATATAGCGGCAACGAATTTGTATGCGACTCATGTATTTGGTAAGTTCTTCTGCCATTCGTTTTGTAAGAGTAGTAACTAAGGTTCGCTCATCTTTTTCGTTCCTTTTTTGAATTTCTTCAATCAAATCATCAATCTGATTCTCACTTGGACGAACCTCAATTATAGGATCAAGTAGTCCCGTTGGACGAATAATTTGTTCAACAAAAATACCCTCAGTTTTCTCCAATTCGTAGTCGGCAGGAGTTGCACTGACAAAAAGAACTTGGTTTTGTAAACTTTCAAACTCTTCAAATTTTAAGGGTCGGTTGTCCATTGCGGCAGGGAGTCTGAAACCGTATTCAACTAGGTTTTCTTTTCTACTTCGATCCCCTCCATACATCGCATGTACTTGGGAAACCGTAACGTGGCTTTCATCAATCACCATTAAAAAATCGTCAGGAAAGTAATCCAATAAACAGAAGGGTCGTGTGCCTGGATTTCTACCGTCTAAATAACGTGAATAGTTTTCAATTCCAGAACAGTAACCCAATTCACGAATCATTTCCAAGTCAAAATTAGTGCGTTCTTCAAGTCGTTTAGCCTCTAAGTGTTTTCCAACTTCTCTGAAAAAATCAAGTTGTTTTACTAAGTCATCTTGAATAGCGTGAATGGCATTTTGTAAAACATCTGGGGAGGTCACAAACATATTGGCTGGGTAGATATTCAGTTGATCAAATTTTTCAATCCGTTCGTTAGTGATCGGATCAAAGGCTTCAATCTCTTCAATCTCATCCCCGAAAAAGTGAATTCTAAATGCAGTATCGGCATAACTCGGATATACATCGACTACATCGCCTTTAACTCTGAAGTTTCCATGTTGAAAATCAGCCATGGTTCGGGAGTATAAACTCTGAACCAATTGATGTAAGAACTTGGTTCTCGAGATGACTTGATCTCGCTTTATGGAAACGACATTTTTTTGAAACTCAGCAGGATTTCCAATCCCGTATAAACAGGATACAGACGCTACAACAATTACATCTCTTCTTCCAGATAGGAGGGAAGAGGTTGTGCTTAGGCGTAGTTTTTCTATCTCTTCGTTAATCGATAGGTCTTTTTCAATATAAGTCCCTGTGACGGGTATATAGGCCTCAGGTTGGTAGTAGTCATAATAGGAAACAAAATATTCCACTGCATTTTCTGGAAAGAACAATTTGAACTCAGAGTACAGCTGAGCCGCAAGGGTTTTATTGTGTGCCAGTACAAGAGTGGGGCGATCCAGTTCTTGAACTACATTGGCTACAGTAAATGTTTTCCCAGAGCCCGTAACTCCTTGCAGAGTCATGTATTTTTCGGTCTTCGAAAATCCGTCGACCAATTGTTTGATCGCTGTTGGTTGATCGCCAGTAGGTGAGAATTCCGAAACTAATTTAAAAGCCATTGTTTGTTTTATAAGGCTTTAAATTTAAGCAATTTGAACGTATGTGATACTAGCTTCTGCACTTCATTTTAATAAAAAGTTCAATGAAATAAAGTTAGTACCTTTGAGAAAAGCACGCCCATGGAAGAAAAGTTGATTTCTAAGAAAAAGCCATTTTACCCTGTTATAGAAGAGCTGAAGAAATATCTAAAGCATCACAGTCGTTGGGTCTATACCCCAATTTATTATGAAGACCTTCTTCGGTTTTCTGGCTCTGTAGTGGTATATGATGAAAATGATCACGATACGCTCTGGGTACGAGTATATTATTCAGATAGCGAACGTGAGGAAATTGATTTTAATCTCAAAAAAGTTTATACCTTATTACATTCTGATGGAAATGAATCAACCATGGCTTTTCTCAACATCGACGCAATAGACTATTGTACATTTGGAAATTCAAAGCCCTTTCGGGTTAAGGTGCGTAACATTTTGAACGATAACTTCACCTATTTTTACGTTAAGAAAACGGATGCTTCTCGGGTTTATGGATTAGAATTTGAACACATGCTTTCTCCGCACAACCTTAACTTTTTAGTCAACGGTTCAACCCTTATTGAAGAGCATATCGCAGGCATCCCGGGTGATGTGTTTATCGAAAAATATTTAGATGATTGTACTCCAGCTGAGCAAGCACAGATTGCTAAAGAGTATGTTAAGTTCAATGAGCGTTCAATGATTCGCCTGTTGGGCGATATGCGAGCCTATAATTATGTGGTAATTCCAACCCATGATTTTGATAAAGTTATCTATCAAATCCGAGCAATTGATTTTGATCAACAAAGCTTCGAAGGGAAATTGATGGTCTATCGTCCACAGTTTTTTAAAGAAAACTATCCTATGATTTCTGTTGTGAAAGACAAACTTTCTGCAGATTCGATTATTCAATACAAAATTGAAGAGCGATCGATTTTGGCAAAACGAATTTTAAGTGCTGGTAAACGTTTGAATAAACTCATGAAAATAATGAATGTGGATCGGGTTTCTAAGCCTGAAAATATTGAAAACCTCTCAAAAGAACTTTATAAATTCACTAAAGATGATGCTTTTCAGACATGCACCAGAATGGGTGAAGTCATGCATGCTTCGTTTTCCTTTGTTCTCAGAAATTATAAAAACATGAATTTAACCAATCTAATGAAATCCTAAATATTAATAGAAATCGGCATCATTGAAGTCGTCAATTCCTTCTTCATCGTCATCTCCAAATTCATCAGAAATTTCTTCGTCAGCCACAAAATCTTTTTGAGGTGCTTCTTCTGGAACTTCTCCTTGAGCAAAGATCAAGTTAGGGTAGAGGGTAGTAAGTTCATTTTCTCCAACTTCTATCAGTTCAATAAAGAATGTCCAAAGATCAAGGAAATCGTATACATAGATCAAATGATGATTTTCTGCATCAAAAACATTGTCAATTTGTTCTTGCCCCATCGGAACAATTCCGTCCTCCATATCCACTAACGGTATCTCTTCTCCTTGATCCCAATTTTCATTGGTTCTGTAAAAAGAAGCCATTTCTCGTCCTCCAAACCCAAAAGCCTGTGCAATTGCGTAATGAAAATCCTCAAGACTAGCAGCGCCTTCAATTTCAATATCCCTTAGGATATCCTCTTTAGCATCTAGAATAACTCTAAATCTATAAATCATAGGTAGGAGTGTTTATGTTCTGGTGGAACAATTGGAATAAAAAATATAGTTGAGCTCCAAATAAAAGAGAAGCTAAAAGTAAATGCAATGGCTGTGATGCAAAAGGAAAATCCAAGTAATACATAAGTATACCGGTAAAAACTTCACAGATGAGTGTGAAAATAATCCATTTGAAAACAGGAAAATTCAATTTCATTTTACGAAGTGTGTAAAACAAATATCCGTTAATGAATACAACCAAGAGTGAAAAACTTCTGTGGAAGTAAAATTTAAAAGGTGCGGGATTTAACCATTTTGCTGCCTGATCTAGTCCATAAAAATCTATTTGAAGATCAATAAATTGTCGAATTTGAGTTCCAATTCCAATTTGAATAAGGGTCAAAACAATAGCGGCTAGGCCAAGTTTTTTAATTAACGTTGGGGTAGTAGTTGCTTCTTTTTCATGAGGCGAAGTATAGGCATAGAGATATACCAATAGAGCAACAATAAGGAGTGCCATAACCATGTGAATGGTAATCTTGGCTGGGAGTAGATTAGAGTCAACAACCGTTTTTCCTAACCAGGCTTGGAATCCCATTCCAAGAATTATCAGTATAGATAGTGTTGGAATCCTCTTTTTCTTTTTCCAGTAGCGTATGGATAGTACGCCAACTAATAAAGTAGCGATTCCTGCCAACGCTCCAGCCAATCGATTGATAAATTCAACCCAAGTATGAAAAGCATTGAAATGTGCGTAGTCGTGTTTTGTGTAGGGTTCCCAATTCGATTCGGTGTATTGTAAAGAACTGATGAAATCAGTTTTTGCAACTCGAAGGACTTCATCTACAATAATCACCTCGCCTTCACTGTATTCGTGTTGCGAATTCCAATCCAATTGTGCCCGTTCCGTTGGAGGAATCAAATAGCCAAAACATTTTGGCCAATCGGGGCATCCCATTCCGCTACCTGTAACCCTTACAATAGCTCCTGCTGCAATGACTATATAAACCAATACCAGTGAAACTCCTACCCAAAAACGAAAACGTGTTTTCATAGTATATTATTTTTCAATAAGTTTTAGACCCAATTTTTGTCCTTCTACTTTCATCAATTCAAAAGCAGCTTCTGTTTCGTTAGGAATGACCCCTTCCAATATAGCTTCTTTAATCGCTTCTTTGATTTGACCAATGGCTTTTGATGGACCTAAACCAAATGATTCCATAATCTGTTCGCCTGAGACTGGAGGTTGGAAATTCCGAACATGATCTCGTTCTTCAACTTCCTCTATTTTTTTACGAACGATTTTAAAGTTGTTGTGATAGCGTTCAAAGCGTTTGGGGTTTTTGGTCGTAATGTCTGCTTCACACAAGGTAATCAGATCATTGATATTTTCTCCAGCATCGAAAATAAGACGACGTACGGCTGAGTCTGTAACTAAATCTTCAGCAATAACAATTGGGCGTGAACTCATCAATACCATTTTTTGAACGAATTTCATTTTTTCATTCAAAGGCATTTTCATACGCTTAAAGAGTTTATATACCATTTTTGCACCTACAAATTCATGCCCGTGAAAGGTCCACCCATTTTTTTTGTGGAAGCGTTTGGTAGGAGCTTTACCAATATCGTGTAACAAAGCCGCCCATCGTAACCAGAGATTATCAGTAGTTCGGCAAATATTATCTACCACTTCAAAGGTGTGATAAAAATTGTCTTTATGAGACTGTCCTTCTACTTCTTCAATACCCTTTAAATCAATAAGTTCAGGGAGTAGTAAGGGAAGAAGATTAACATCATCTAGCAGTAAAAAACCAAAAGAGGGCTGATCGCACTGCATTATTTTATTGATCTCATCGACACAACGTTCTTTGGTAATGATTGAGATTCTATCGGCATGTTCTTTAATCGCATCCAGCGATTCTTTTTCAATTGTAAAATTCAATTGAGAAGCAAAACGGACAGCTCGAAGCATACGTAAAGGATCATCCGAATAGGTTATCCCGGGCTCTAGAGGTGTTCTAAGGATACCTTTTTCTAAATCTGCAAGTCCGTTAAAAGGATCAAGGAGTGTGCCGTAAGTTTCTTTGTTTAGACTAATAGCCATTGCATTGATCGTAAAATCTCTGCGGTTTTGATCGTCTTGTAAACTCCCTTCTGTAACTTCTGGATTCCGACTTTCAGGGGCATACGATTCTTTTCGAGCTCCAACAAATTCTAAGCTAATGTCTTCCCACTTGAGCATGGCTGTACCGTAGGTTTTAAAAACCTGAACTTTGGTAGCCATGGGTAGTCTTTTTTGTACCTCTTGCGCGAGTTCAATCCCCGAACCAATTACCACAAAATCGATATCGGCATTTTTTCTTTTTCTATCCAATAAATGATCTCGAACGAAACCGCCGATAACATAAGTCTCTAGTCCAAGTTCATCTGCTGTTTCACTAACAGTTTTAAAAAGCTGACTACTTAAAATTTCTTTAAAGTCCGTTTTCAACATGATTATGCTCTAAGCGTTTTAAGGGTTCCATCGGCTTCAATATATATTAAAGTCGAGGGATTGGTTCTAATTTCTTTTGTTCTCAAAGCTACGATATAGTCTACACCATCCAAAATGAGTTGGTCAATTTCATTGTATTCTTTTGGGCTATCTTTTCCACTGATATTAGCCGAAGTAGAAACAATAGGTTTACCGAAATCTTGAATCAATTTCTTGCAAAAATCATCTTGTACAATCCGAATTCCAACACTTCCATTTGCAGCTGTAAGGTTGGTCGCAAGACCACTCACTGTTGGATAAATAACCGTTGTCGGTTTTGTGTTCAAAGCTATTGTTTTGATGTTTTGATCCAATGGCCCTGTCAGTTGTTCCAGCATAGCAAGATCAGCAACTAAGCAAATCAAGGCTTTGTTGTCCTCCCTTTGCTTTAGTTTATAAATTTTTTCTATTGCTTCTGACTTGGTTGCATCACACCCAATCCCCCAAATTGTATCGGTAGGGTAGAGTAGGGTTTCCCCATTTTGTAAAGCAGTACAAGCTGCGCCAGCAAAAGTTTCCATTCGGTTTGTGTTAATCTATACAGCTACATTATGTTCTCTGAGTGCATCGTTCAAAGATGTTTTTTTATTGGTACTTTCTTTTCGCTTTCCGATGATCAAAGCACAGGGAACTTGATATTCTCCAGCAGGAAACTGCTTGGCATAGGTTCCAGGAATTACAACCGATCGTGCAGGTACAACACCTTTATATTCAATTGGCTCATCACCCGAAACATCAATTATTTTGGTAGAGGCTGTAAGGACAACATTTGCGCCTAAAACTGCTTCACGTTCTACTCGAATTCCTTCCACCACGATACAACGTGAACCAACAAAGGCGTCATCTTCAATGATTACTGGAGCTGCTTGAAGGGGTTCTAAAACTCCACCAATTCCAACGCCACCACTAAGGTGAACATTTTTTCCAATTTGTGCACAACTTCCAACGGTTGCCCAAGTATCGATCATGGAGCCAGAGTCTACGTAAGCACCAATATTTACATAACTAGGCATTAGAATCACACCAGATGCAATATAAGCTCCTTGTCGGGCAACTGCATGAGGTACTACTCGGATTCCTTTGGCTGCATAGTCTTTTTTAAGGGGCATTTTATCATGAAATTCCATAGGACCTGCATGAAAAGTTTCCATCTTTTGAATTGGGAAATACAGCACTACAGCTTTTTTAACCCATTCGTTTACCTGCCACCCATCGGATGTAGGTTCTGCAACACGGAGGTCACCTTCGTCCAATTGTTTGATTATGGAACGAATTGCATTTTGTGTTTCTTCTTGTTCTAAAAGACTGCGGTCTTCCCAAGCTGCTTCTATAATTGCTCTCATTAAAATGATCTTAAAATTTTGCACAAATTTAAGCTATTCACTCGACTTTATTTTAGTTTTTTTATACGAACCCAAGAAGGAGCTGTATATTTGCGCATGCCAGAAATTATAGCAATCGATTTTGGAACCAAACGCACCGGAATTGCCGCAACCGATCCGTTGCAGCTTGTCGCTTCGGGTTTAACAACCCTGCCTACGCGAGAAGTAGTTCCGTTTTTAGAAAATTACCTAAAAACACATGAAGTAGCTACCTGTGTCTTGGGTCAACCCAAAAGACACGATGGTTCTCTTTCTGAAGTTGAAGACGAAATCAAAAAGTTCATTGCCTATTTGAGTAAGAAAATTCCAAGTTTATCAATAGAACGCTACGATGAACGCTTTACCTCCAAAATGGCGTTTCAGACCATGCTCGATTCTGGAATAGGAAAAAAGAAAAGACAAAACAAAGGCTTGCTTGATAAAATCAGCGCAACACTTATCTTGCAGTCGTATTTAGAAGCGAATAACAACACGATTTTATGATATTACCCATAGTAGCCTACGGTACTCCCGTATTGAAGAAAAAAGGAAGCGACATTACTCCCGATTATCCTGCATTCGAGCAATTGCTCGAAAATATGTGGGAAACTATGTATGAGGCTAACGGCGTTGGTCTAGCAGCTCCTCAAGTTGGAATTGCCATCCGCCTTTTTATAGTCGATGCTTCTCCTTTTGCAGATGATGACGAGTTGACCGAAGAGGAACAAAAACAATTGACCGGATTTAAAAAGGTTTTTATCAACCCTCAAATCGAAGAATCTGGAGAAGAATGGGCTTTTAACGAAGGTTGTTTAAGTATTCCTGATATTCGTGAAGATGTGTACCGTCAAGAAGAAATTCAGATTCGTTATTGGGATGAAAATTTTAAAGAACATACAGAGCAATATTCAGGCTTAGCCGCTCGTGTTATTCAGCATGAATACGATCATATCGAGGGTGTTTTGTTTACCGATAAACTTTCACCCCTTAAAAAGAGATTAATTAAAGGAAAATTAAATAATATTGCCAAAGGAAATATAGACGTAGATTATAAAATGCGTTTTCCTTTAGCGTCCAAAAAAAGATAAATACCCTTATGGAATTAGATAAAATTATTGCTATTTCAGGTCGTCCAGGCCTTTTTGAAGTTCAGGTACAAACTCGAAGTGGTTTCATAGCCCACTCCCTTGTCGATGGCAAACGAATTACTGCTAGCCTGCGAGATCAAGTGATTTTGTTGTCTGAAATTAATATTTACGGGTTACAGGCTGAGGTTCCACTGGCTGATATTTTTCAGAACATGCTTGCGCATGAGAAAGGCGCGTTGTGTTCTGTAAAGCCAAAAGCTCCTGCTACAGACTTAGAAGCTTATTTTTTCGAAGTTTTTCAAGACTATGATGAAGAGCGTGTATACCCTAGCGACATCAAAAAAATCATTCAATGGTATAACGTTTTGGTTGGAAAAGGACTTTTAGTTGCCGAAGCAGCTCCAGCTGCTGAGTCAGAAGCTCCAACAGAAGAACCAACGCCCACCAAAGAAGCCTAATGAATACGAGAGCCCAACAACTCGAGGCAATCGATCGTTTGCTGACCATCATGGACGAGCTCCGAGAGCAATGCCCATGGGACAGAAAACAAACCTTCGAATCCTTACGTCATTTGACTATTGAGGAGACCTACGAATTGGGCGATGCAATCTTGGAACGTAATCTAGAAGAAATAAAAAACGAGCTCGGAGACCTGTTGCTGCATATTGCTTTTTATTCCAAACTAGGAAGCGAAGAAAAAGCCTTTGATATTGCCGATGTAGCGACCAGTATTTCTGATAAATTGGTACACCGTCATCCGCATGTCTATGGAGACGTTACCGTTCAAGATGAAGAAGAAGTAAAAAAGAATTGGGAAGCCTTGAAACTAAAAGAAGGAAAAACCTCTGTTTTAGAAGGCGTACCCAAAGGACTCCCAGCATTAGTAAAAGCTCAACGCATTCAAGATAAAGTAGCTGGTGTTGGTTTCGATTGGGAGCATCCCGAACAGGTTTGGGACAAGGTTCAAGAAGAATTAGCCGAACTGAATGCTGAAGTGAAAAACGGTTCTGACAAAACCATTGAAGCCGAATTTGGTGATGTACTTTTCTCGATGATCAACTACGCTCGTTTCCTTAAAATAAACCCTGATACTGCCTTAGAACGAACGAACCAAAAGTTTACCAAACGCTTTCAATACTTAGAACAACACGCCCAAAAAATAGGGAAAACCCTCCACGAAATGTCGCTAGACGAGATGGAGGTTATTTGGCAAGAGGCTAAAAAAGTGGATTAATCCACAGTCTCTTCATTAACATCCTCAGTACTATCCGTTTCCAAACTTTTCTTCAACTCCCTACTTAAGGTTTTGATTTGTTTCACTTTAGATCCCCAATGTTCAATTTGGTTGTTCAGTTTTTTGATTTTTGCATTTACATCCTGCACCATGGGATTTTCGCTTGAAGTTGTGCTGAAAAAGGCCAAGTTGTTTTCTAATTGAATCAATTCGGTTTTGGATTCATCAATTTTTTTCTTCAGCAAAATATGCTCCTTATTCAAACTTTCTTCGTTGTCTTTGAGTAAGAGTAAATCGGTTTTGAATTGCGCAGCTACTTTTTCCTCTCCCTTTAGGGCGGTCTTATTCCAAAGCCCTCTTAAGAAATCGGTGTATTCTCTTTGCATGGAATTCTTAACACCCTCCGAAGGTTCTCCCATTGCATTCCAATTTCGGAACGCATTTTCGATATAATCGGTTAATGCTTCAGCTTCTGTTGGGGCTTCTTGACTTTTGAAATCCTCAAAATAGGCTCGTTTTGCTTTTAGAATCGCTTGATCTTGTTCGCTATAGGCTTCTTCCTTGTTCTTTAGGCGAGCAAAGTAAAGGTCGGTTGCAGTTTTAAATTCTTCCCACAACTGATTGGAGAGTTTACGAGAAATACGTCCTGTTTTTTTCCAAGCAACTTGAATTGCTTTCATACGGTCGGTATAGGATCTCCAGTCCGCACTTTCTAGAATACTTTTTACTTCAGTAATCAGTACCTTCTTTTGTTCAATATGGATTTTCTCTTCCTGTTTTTGTGTCTTGTAGAATTCGTTTTTCTGGTGATTGAAATTCTTCAAGGTCGAACGAAATTCATTCCAAATGGCTTTGTTTTGTGCTCTAGGAATTCGACCGATGTTGTGGAATTCTTCTTTCAAAGTATTCACTTGCTTCAACGAATTTTGCCATGCGTTGTGGTTGCTTGCATGATCCGTATAAAGCTCTTCGATCGTGGTTAATATAGCTTTTTTCTTTGCTAAATTCTCAAGTAGAATGGCATCGATATTTTTGTTGTACTCGTTTTTACGTTCGTGTATTTTGGCTGTAGCATCCTGAAAACGATTCCAAAGTTCTTCGCGATGCTCGCGTGCAACGGGCCCTAAATCAGTTTTCCATTGCCGGTGCAACACATTCAACTCACGAATTGCAACTACTACGTCTTGATGATCTACCAAAGTTTCAGCACGCTCAATGAGTTTTAGTTTTTCTTCATAATTGTGTTTGAAATCTTTTTCACGCAAAGCACGATCCAAATGTAAGAAGTCGTAAAATCGTTCTACATGGTGCTTATAGGTTTCCCAAACATTATTGCTATCTGCTCTAGGAACTTGCCCAGTCTGGTGCCAGCTTTCTTGTAAGGCTCTAAACTTTTTGTAGTTGTTGGAATTGTTTTCACTGATTCCAATTAATGCTTTTATTTGCTCAATAATCTCCAAGCGTTTTTCCAGATTTTCTTTCTGACTTTTTTCTTGGGATTTATAATGAGCACTTTTGTTGGTTTTGTACTCTCGGATGAGTTGACTGACTTCTTTTTTATATGTTGGGCTGAATTCAAAATCTAAATCATTCCCTTCTACATCAATATGTTCTTTTCTCTTGGCTGTAAATATTTTTCCAAAACGGTTGTCAAATTGGGAGATAACTTCTTGAATTTCTTTCCCTTTTTTTGACCAATCATCCGCATGGATCATTTTTTTAAGAATATCGGCATAAGCGTCTAATTCTAGGGTGTCAAAATTAAGTTGTGTTTTAATTGGTTTGACTTCTGGTACAGTCTGAGGTTCTGTTATTGGAGCTTTTTCCTCTTGACTTGTACTGATTTCAGAAGCTTCATTGATCCCCTCTTCTTGCTTAGATTCGTTAGGTTCAGTAGATTTTTCCATCATCAGTTGTTTTTAGTGAGTTCATTGAACGAGCTCAAGTAGATTAATTTTCAGTCAAAATTTACGAAAAAATATATTAAACAGGGAATTCATTCCAGATATTCCAAGATTTTTCTGCTTGCTGCTCCAGCATAAAATGTCCATTTTGTATTGTAGCCCCTTTCTTTTTTCCTTCTGCTAGAAAAAGTGTAACCTCTGGATTATAAATTAAATCGAAAAGAAAATGTCCTGAATCAATTAAATCATAGGGGATTTGAGGTGCTCGATCAATGTCTGGATGGGTGCCAATTGGGGTGCAGTTGATGATGAGTCTGTGCGACTGCATAAGAGCTGAGTCGATTTGCTCATACGTAATTTGCCCCTCCTTGGGGTTTCTAGAAACAAACAGCGGTTCAATATTCATTTGTTGTAATACATAATGAACAGCCTTTGAAGCGCCACCCGTGCCCAGAATAAGGGCCTTGTCTGCATGGTCATTCCATTGCCTAAGCAATGCAGCTTTAAAGCCATAGGCGTCTGTATTGTGCCCTTCAACCGTTCCATCAGCTAAGATACGAACCGTGTTTACTGCTCCGATTATTTCAGCATCTTCAGAGAGATGATCGATATAAGGGAGTATTGCTTCTTTGTAAGGAATAGTAACATTGAGTCCACCTAGATTTTGCGTCTTTAAAATGGTTTTAATGACATCAATAGATTCCAAATCAAAATTTTCATAGGTACAGTTGTCAATGCCTTCTTTTTGAAATTTTTCAGCGAAGTAAGAACGCGAAAAAGAGTAAGCAATGTCTTTGCCAACCAATCCATAGCGTTTATTGTTATGCACTTTTTTTTCCATAGGTTTCTAATAGGGTAACAATTCCAAAACCCAAAAGTATGAAAAGGATCACGTAGATGTTTTCCAATTCAGTAAGTTTTGGCCAAAATAATTCATAAGAATCGATTTGCTTGCCTTTAACAGGATTATAAACAGCTCTTTTCCATGGCCAAATTGCATTTAGCGAGCCTAAAATAAAACCAATTAACAAGGCAATTATTTTCTTAGGGTAGTGTTGTAAAAACAACCGCAATGCTTTAGACAGAACAAGCAATCCGCTAATAGAACCTAATGTGAATGCGAGCATTACTCCCAAAAGATTGAGTCGTTCAGGATCTTCTAAAAAACTTAAGTCAAAAGAAACGAGATCGACTAAAGTAAAATACAAGGCATTGACTGAATCGATTAGTAAGAGGGTGTAATTTCCCAACACGAGTAGTAAGAAAGATCCCGAAAGCCCGGGTAAGATCATCCCAGAGATGCTGATCATTCCGCAAATGAATACAAATATAAGATTGTCGTTTTCTTGCCCAGGGGTTAAGAAGGTGACGAGTAGACCAGATGCAAGCCCTAGAATAGTTACAATATATTCTTTGTAAGTATACCGTTTTGCTTTGATCCAAATAAAAAAAACAGAGGCTAGTATCATACCAAAAAATAAGCCCCAAACTTGACGAGGATAATATTGAATGAACTGATCTAAAATTAAAGAGGCACTGAAGAAACTAATGACAACTCCGGTGAATAGTAGACTTAAAAATGACCCGTTTATGTGGGTGTAAAAAGCTTTAAACTCTCTCTTAAATAATAATGTTAATGCAGTTTTATTGAATCTTGAAAAAGAGTAAATGAGTTCTTCATAAAATCCAGCAGCTAAAGCAACAATACCTCCAGATACGCCGGGGATTTTATTGGCTACTCCCATGGCAATTCCTTTGCAAATCAATACAAGTTTTTGTCTTTGAGTTTTTTTAGGCTGCATTGCTTTTTGTGTTCGAATTTCGTTCAAGGAAATATAGAAAAAGAAATCCAAAAAGCATCATGGCGATTGCAATAAGAAGTTGAGGGTCTCCTTCAAAATTCCAAGGTGCAGTATATTTTGTTTTGATTGCAACTTTTTTACTTTCAGAAATTACCTCCCACGCAATTGCTTTTTGCCAAGGCCATATTTTGGGTAAAGCTCCAATCAGAAAACCTACTAAAACCATCAAGGTTGTTTGTTTTTTATTCGTAAACAACCATTTTAGTATTCTTGAAAAGGATTTTAATCCAATTACAATACCCAATCCAATGACAAGGAGTCTAGAATAGATTTGTACAAAATTATCCCATTCAAAATTGACTAATGCAAGAATACTATTCTTAGAAGTATGCAATACCACTTCATAAGCCCCTAGAAGGATGTATATGAACGAACCCGAAATGCCGGGGAGGATCATGGCAATGATTGCAATCATCGAACAGAAGAAGAGATAGCCTAGACTAATTTCTCCACCATTCGGAGTGAGTTGCGTTATGCTGTAAGCTACAAGAAAACCGAAAGTCAAAAAGAGTATTGAGGGTATCGATTTGGGTTGGTTTTGTTTTAGAAGTAGCAGGATACTAAAACAAATAAGCCCAAAAAAGAAAGCCCATACTGGGATAGGATGCTCCTGTAATAAATAATGAACAACTCCTGAGAAAAGAATAATGCTTGTTCCCACCCCCAACACTAAAGGGAGTAAAAAACGCCCGTTTATTGTTGCCCAAAAAGAAGAAAATCCTTCTTTTTTAAGGACAAGTAATGATCTAAAACTAATCTGGTCTATCGAATTGATTAACTCTTCATATATCCCCGCAATTAATGCAATAGTACCTCCAGAAACACCGGGGATGACATCGGCAATCCCCATTGCCATACCCTTAAAAAAGAGGCTGAATTTAGTTTGTGGTTTCTTTTTCAAAAAAATAAAAATTAGGTAGTGGGTTAGGAGTTGTTGAAAATCCCTTTGAATTCTGGAAATAAATTCAACAAACTTTCTGAGGGAACTTTCTCGTTTTTGCGAAGATCTTGTATGAAAAATTCAGCTTCATTTAATCGACTTAATCTACGGTAGCTTCCCGCAATTCTAAAATCAATTTCATCGGCATCGGGAAAAAACTCCTTTGCTTGATGGCCAATTGTAATTAACTTTTCCCATTCGTTTAAAAAGATTAAAGTATTCATCCATTCAATCCAAATTTCGAGTTCGTAGTTCCCAAGTTGCACTGTGTTTTGATAAGCAATTTCTGCTTCGGTATAGTGCCCTAAGGTTTGTAACAATAATGCATTTCGTTTGTTGTAACCTACACTATCTTCGTTTATGATCAATGCTTTTTTTGTGTAATAAAAAGCTTTATCGATATCTTCAAGGTGGATATAAAAATCGATCAATGCATTCCAGCTTTTTTCGCTTGCTGGATCTTCTTGCACCGATTTTTTAAAGTATTGTAAAGCCAACATATCATTTCCAAGAGCCTGATGACATTTTGCTATTCTTAAGTATGCATACGAACTGGGATCATCAATTTGGATAGAGATTTGAAAATTCTCAATAGCTTCATTAAAGCGCCCCATTTTTTCTAGAACTTTCCCTTTTTCAATATAGGCTCCAGTAAATTGATCTTCAGAAATGATTGCAAAATCGAAGGCACTAAGGGCTTCTTCGTTGCGATCCAAGTTGAGGTATTGTTTGCCAATCTCGTGCCACGCAATTTCGTTATATGGATTTTTTTCTAAAACAGAATTCAGAACTTCGATTGCTTTTTCATATGATCTTTCATATTCAAAACAATACAAAAGATTGTAGAGAACTTGGTAGTCTTCGGGATCTTCTTCCAATGCCAATTTGAAATACGCTTGCGCATTACTGTAATCTTCCAGCACCATATATTCCATTCCCAATAGGCACCAAATTTCAAGCTGTTCGTCAGAATGCTGTAAAGACTCTAAAAGCAATTCTATGGCAGCGTAATGTTCTTTGTTTTTTGAGAAAATTGTAGCTCGTTGTACAAATATTTCTTGGTTGTGTGGATCGAGTTCTTGTATAGAATCTAAAAGGACTTGTGCTTGGTCGTCTGCTCCATCAAAAATCAAAAGTTCAGATTTTAGTAGGAGTAAGTCGCTGTGTACAGGGTGTTGTTTTATGGCTAAGTGTAAGGCTTTTTTTGCGAGATTAATCTCACCAGAATCAATGTAATATTGAATGATGCATTCAAAATCTTCAGCATCAAAGTAGTACACTTCATTGGTTTTTAGCATTTGCTCAAACCTTGGAATTGGTGAATCAGAATTATTTGAAAACGAATTTTGCATGCGTCTGAGATTTGCTTATTTAAAGTTAGATAGAAGTATGCTTTTATCTATTAAAAAACTCAATTGTTCTTAACAAAGTAATTAACAGTTTTTAGGTTCATATACTGTCTAATATCTCAGATATAATAGCACATCCGTTTCTTATTTCGTCTAACGAAATTGTCAATGGCGGTGAAATACGTACCGCTTTCTTTTCCCATAACAACCAAAATAAAAGCAGGCCTTTTTCCATGGCCTTCAATACAACTGTATTTGCGATTTCTTCTGTTTCAAAAATGGGTGCTAGCATCAAACCCGTCCCATTAATTTGCTTTATTTTGGGGTGTTTCAATAACGACCGGAACAGCTTTTCTTTTTCTACAACAGCTTCTATAAGCTGTTCTTCTTTAAGTGTACGTAGGGTCGCAAGAGCTGCTGTAGCAATAATTGCATTCCCCCCAAAAGTTGTAATGTGCCCTAACTTTGGATTCTCGGTCAAATGATCCATATGGGCAGCCGAACTACTAAATGCTCCAATGGGTAAACCGCCTCCCATGCCTTTACCCATGACTAAAATATCGGGTACTACATCATACTGTTGAAAGCCAAATAGTTTTCCAGTTCGACCAAAACCAGGTTGAATTTCATCTAAGATAAGTAAGGCTCCAACTGCCTTGCAGCGTTCTTTAACTTTTTTTAGATACCCGTTTTGTGGAACTATAAATCCGGCACCACCTTGAATGGTTTCAAGTAAAACGGCTGCAGTTTTTGTTGTTATCTTGTCAAGATCGTCGGCATTATTAAATTGGATGAATTGAATACCAGGCAATAAGGGTCGGTATGCTTTCTTTTGCTGTTCTGCGCCTAAAAGACTCAATGCCCCGTGAGTACTTCCATGATATGCGTTATGAGCTGCTATCAATTCGCCTCTCCCTGTTACTCTTTTTGTTAGTTTCAAAGCACCTTCAATAGCTTCGGTTCCTGAATTCACAAGATAGGTTACTCCAAGACTTTCAGGAAGCTCCGCAGCTAGTTCTTTGGCTAAATCTACTGCTGGTTCTTGAGCAAATTCCCCATAAACCATTACGTGTAAATATCGCTCTGCTTGTGTCTTTATCGCTTCAACTACATTGGGATGACAATGCCCAACACTGCAGGCCGAAACCCCAGCAATAAAATCTAAATAGGCTTTTCCATCGGTATCGTATACATAACTGCCTTTGGCATGGTCTACAACAATTCCCAGCGGGTATGGAGTTGTTTTGGCTTGAAATTTTAAGAAATCCTCTTGAAGCTTTTTCATTCTTTGGATATTGAAACTTCTGGAACTTTTGCACGTTCTACATTTTCTATTAAGAATAAATCTTCGAAGGTGTCTGGACGTTCGTCGATTCGCCAAAGAAAACCATCTAGCTTTCTCAAATTCTTGTCAATTTTTTCTTCTGGAAAAACTTCTCCATCTGGGCTTATGTAAAATGAAATTTCGTTGATTTCATTGTTCAGAAAAACAATATCAAGGGCACTGCAAATAGTTTTATTGATTCCAATTAATTCCCCAGTATCGGAGTATAAATAATAAATAACCATGGTGTTTTTTATGACATCTAAGTTTTTTAGAGCACCATCCTCAAAGTCTCCGTAGAGTTCGCTTCCAACAATTTGATTATATCCATCGGCACTGATTGAGTCTTTTTCGATGATGAATGCATTACCGAAAATCTGTAGCGAGTCTAATTTTTTTTCTCCAGGCTCAGTTAGTAAATGAATTACCTCTCCACTCATTTGACTGGCGCCAAACCATAAGACTGGGTTTTTTGAATTTTTCTCGTCATCGCTTAAAATCTGATCTTCTTTTTTGGTTAGCGGGCGTTTGTGTAATTCAATTTTACCAATTTGATTGTCTAGGTACAATGAATCTGACTTTCCACGAATGTCAGATTTCAAAATCTTTACATTGTAAAAGCCCCTCAATACGCGATGCTCTGACGGACCCGTACCAATTAGAGTATCGGCTTTGATGTAAAGCGAATCATTTTCTAAAAGATTAATTGCATAGGCACGTCGTGTAATAATAGCAGAATCTTTTGCTTTAAAAATCTCTGCATAATTCCCTCGGATGATAGAATTATTGATGGTGTCTGTAATGGAGATATCATTGGTTGCAGCTGCATACTCCCTTTCGTTTTCGAAGTAAAGACTATCACCTTCAATGATTTTTTGGTTGTAGTTAATTAGGGCGTTCTTCTTGAAGTTTCCACGTTGTGCGTCTAAGTTGTAAAACCCACGTTCGCAATAAATATCATAATCAGCTCCAATGATCTTTGTTGGCCCGTATAAGTATGCCTTGTTTGTTTCTGTAAAATAGTCCAATTGAGCAGAGGTGACGTTGTACTCTGGATTTGTAATGCGCACATTGGAGATGAATCGATATTTTTTTTCATTCATAAAATACTTCCCACGATTACTCTTCAATACGCTACTGCTGTCAACAACAGTTCCTGGTGAATCATAATAGGCAATATTTTCGTTCCGATCGATGTAGAGTGTATCGGTTTCGAGAGACATGTCGGGTTGTTTTAGAAAAACATTTCCCCATGCTTTTGCTTTTCCATTAGCCCCATCATATTCTAGATAATCACTTGTCATTCGAAGCGTATCACCTTGTGTAAAAACAACCTCTCCTGCAGCTTCAAAAAAGTTTTTCTTGGAATAGAAAAAGGATTTGTCAGATACAACTAATGCTCCTTTATGAAATAAATGTACACGTGTGCTTCCTTTTTTTAATAAAATATTTGCTCCAGGATATTGTGCTTCATCTTTAGCAAACGACCCTGCTTGTCGGATTTCAACAATTTTGGGCTCTTGAGCAGATACAAATCGCACTCCAAAGCTAACAAAGAGAAGAAAAACAAGCGTTTTTATAAATTTCAAGCTGTAGGTGTTACTGTTTTTTGTTTAACGGAAAATCGTTTGTTTACGATCGGGTCCTACTGAAACAATCTTAATGGGTGTTTCGAGTTCTTTTTCAAGATATGCGATGTAGTCATTGAATTCTTTTGGGAATTGATCTTCAGCTGTTAAAGCTGTTAAATCTTCTTTCCATCCAGCTAATTCAATATACTCAGGCGTCACATGTTCTGGTTCAATGCTAAAGGGAAGGTGTTCAATAGACCCTTCAGAAGTTTTGTACGAAGTACATACCTTGATGGTTTCAAATCCAGAGAGAACATCTCCTTTCATCATCATAAGTTGTGTAACTCCATTGACACGAATTGCATATTTAAGAGCAACAAGGTCAATCCAACCACAACGTCTTGAACGTCCAGTTGTAGCTCCAAATTCCATACCAACACGCCCCATGGTTTCTCCAGCTTCATCAAACAATTCCGTTGGGAAAGGTCCACTTCCGACACGAGTTGCGTAGGCCTTGAAAATTCCAAAAACCTCACCAATAGTATTGGGTGCAATACCCAAACCAGTACAAGCACCAGCTGCTGTGGTAGTTGAAGAAGTTACGAAGGGGTAAGTACCAAAATCTATATCCAGTAACGATCCTTGTGCACCTTCAGCTAATACCTTTTTGCCTTCTTTTAAAGCGGTATGTAAGAAGTTTTCACTGTCTACAAAAGGTAGTTTTTTGAGTTCTTCTATTGCCTTGAAAAAAGCTTCCTCAAGTATTGATAGTTCAAATTCAATTTTACCCTCGTAAAAGTCAAGCATTTTCAAATGCTTCGTTTTTAAATTTTCATATCGTTCTTTCCAATCTGGAAGTAAAATATCACCAACCCGAATTCCATTTCGTCCGGTTTTATCCATATAGGTTGGTCCAATCCCTTTTAGAGTAGATCCAATTTTCGCTTTTCCTTTTGAAGCTTCTGAGGCAGCATCTAACAAACGGTGGGTAGGAAGAATCAAATGCGCTTTTTTAGAAATTAAAAGCTTGTTTGGGAAATCAATATTGAAAGGAGCTAGTTTTTCAATTTCTGTTTGAAAAATAACAGGATCAATTACAACGCCATTACCAATTAGATTGAGTGCCGTTGGATGAAATATTCCAGAAGGAATGGTGTGTAATACATGAGAAAACCCATCGAATTTAAGGGTGTGACCTGCATTTGGTCCCCCCTGAAATCGTGCGATAATATCATAATTCGTGGTAAGGACATCCACAATTTTCCCCTTTCCTTCATCTCCCCATTGGAGACCTAATAATAAGTCAATAGACATAGTATGCTAATGTTATATTTATGATTCTTTTTTAGTGCCGTAAAAGTATAAAGAATGGTGATGAATATCAACATTAAACACCTCTTCAATTGTTTTTTTTATGCTCTGAATTCGTGGATCGCAAAATTCCTTTACTTCTCCTGTGTCAGTAAGTATAATATGATCGTGTTGTTTGTCGAAAAACGACTTTTCGTACTGAGCCTGATTGTTCCCAAATTGATGTTTTCTTACCAATCCAGATTCTAGTAAAAGTTCTATGGTGTTGTACAATGTGGCTCGACTTACACGGTAGTTTTTGTTTTTCATCATGATATAGAGCGACTCGATATCGAAATGGTCATCGTTCTCATATATCTCATGGAGAATTGCAAAACGTTCAGGAGTCTTACGGTGTTTGTTCTGGTCCAGAAAGTTAATGAACACACCCTTGACAACTTCTTGAGGATTTTGTGTTTCCGTCATAATCATGATTTAGATTACAAATGTATTGTTTCTTTAACTATTCTCGGGTAACTTTTTCAATTCCATTTATTTTAAGCAAATTGTTGACCAATTTATCCAAGATCATACTGTTTTTCACACGTACGTTTATTGAACCATTGAATAGTCCTTCATCCGTATCGAAATTGATTTTAAAGATATCGGCATGCATATTATTCGAGATAACTCGGGTTACTTGATTGACAAGTCCAGCCTGATCAATCCCACTCAGTTTGAGTTTCGCACTGAACTGTTGTTCAGATGAATCAACCCACCACGCTGGTAAAACTCTGTAAGCAAAGTTAGACTGTAACGATAGTGAATTAGGACAATCGTGACGGTGTACCTTCAGTCCATCATGAATGGATAGAAAGCCAAATACTTTATCACCTCCTATAGGGGTACAGCATTTGGACAAGGAATAGGGGAGTTCTTCTTTGTCTTTTCCGAAAACTAATTTATCGAAGGTTGATGTAAATTCATCTCGATCGTTAATATTCTTACGCGCATTGGACGTGATTCTTTTCTTGATGAAATTAAAAAATGTGCTGTTGTAACTAGCTGCAAAATCTTTTAATTTTTTGTTGTCGACGATGCCAATTCCAACACGATAAAATAAATCCAAACTGGTATTGACTTTAAAGTACAATACTAACCTTCGAATGGTTTTGTCGTTCAGGGTGATCTTTAAGTGTTTGAGTTTTCTTCTCAATAATTCTTTCCCGTCTTCGGCAATGCGTTTTTTCTCTTCGTTTAAAGCAACTTTTATTCGTGATCGTGCCCGAGAAGTAATTACATGATCCAACCAATTTGCCGTTGGTTTGGAATTTTCCGAAGTAATGATTTCAACGTTTTCACCACTTTTTAGTGTTCGACTCAAAGGAACTAGTTTCCCATTGATTCGTGCTCCTCTGGCTTTTGCACCAACTTCGGTATGAATACTGAATGCAAAATCAAGAACAGATGAACCGGTAGGCAGTGACTTTAATTCTCCTTGGGGTGTAAAAACAAAAATTTCTTCTGAATAAAGATTGAGTTTAAAGTCCTCAACAAAATCTACCGCATTACTTTCTTTGTTTTCTAAAACTTCTTGAACGCGGTTTAACCAGGTGTCAATTCCACTTTCTTTCTGTTCTCCTTGCTTGTATCTGAAATGTGCAGCATAGCCTTTTTCTGCAATTTCGTGCATACGTTCTGAACGAATTTGCACTTCAACCCATTTGTTGTTGGGCCCCATAACTGTTATGTGAAGTGATTCATATCCGTTTGATTTTGGAGAAGAAATCCAATCCCGAAGTCGGGTAGGGTTTGGTGTAAAGTGATCTGTAATGATTGAGTAAATTTTCCACGCTAAAAACTTTTCATTCTTGGGAGTGGATTTATAAACCACACGTATTGCAAATTTATCAAACACCCCTTCATATGGGATATTTTGTTTTTGCATTTTCTTGTGGATCGAGAAAATCGACTTACTCCTTCCTTTTATGAAATATTTTAAACGTTCTCCATTGAGCGATTTTTCAATGAATGCCGAAAAATCTTTTATGTATTTCTTTTGTTCTTCCTGACCGCCTTTGATTTTGTCTTTTATGGCATCGAATCGGAGGGGTTCGGTGTATTTTAAACTTAAATCTTCTAGCTCTGTTTTGATATTATACATTCCAATTCTATGAGCAATTGGAGCATAGATGTATAGTGTTTCCGAAGCAATTTTCACCTGCTTATGCTCTGGCATAGAATCCATGGTCTGCATATTATGCAGACGATCCGCTATTTTGATGATGATTACTCGGATATCATCATTCAGCGTTAAAAGCATTTTCCGAAAGTTTTCTGCTTGTAAGGAAACATCGGTATCTTTTTTTAGGCTTGAAATTTTAGTTAACCCGTGCACTATTTTTGCAACCGTATTGCCAAAAAGACGTTCAATATCGTCTAAAGTATATTCAGTGTCTTCAACTGTATCATGTAGTAATGCAGCTGCAATACAAGTAGCGTCTAATCCTATTTCCGATGCAACGATCTTCGCAACCGCAATGGGATGGAATATGTATGCTTCTCCCGATTTTCTTCTTTGGTCTTTGTGGGCATCGACAGCAGTATCAAAAGCCAAACGTATCAGCTTCTTGTCTTCTTCATTGAGTTGAAGGTAGCTGATGCGAAGCAATTCTTTGTATTGCTTGGCAATTTCCTTATTTTCTAGCTGTTCGTCGATTATCATCTTAATAGTAAATTACGGAAACTAATTTAGCATCCAAAAGTTTCTTCTCATTTTCTTTGACGAAGTGCTTCAAATAATATAATTCCCGCTGCAACAGAAACATTAAGTGAATCATTGACTCCTAACATGGGGATAACAATATGATTTTCACTTTGTTTGCACCAACCGTCTGTGAGGCCAATATCTTCTGTACCCACAGCGATAGCTGTTGCCTCGGTATAATTTTCTTCGGTATAAGCTTTTGCTTTTTCAGATAGAGCGGCACTATAAAGTTTTATGCCATTTGATTTTAAAAAAGAAAAAACCTCTTCATTCGAAGCAATTGCTATTGGAATTGAAAACATACATCCTACGCTAGACCGAATTACATTGGAATTATACAAGTCGGTTTTGGAATTGGCAATGATTAGGGCGTCAGCTTTTGCGGCATCAACTGTTCGAGCCAATGCACCAATATTACCGGGCTTCTCAGGAGCTTCTGCAATAAGAATAAGCGGATTTTCTTTGAGTTTGAGTGAGGTTAAGCTGTGCTCTTTTTTTTGTGCCACACCCAGAATATCCGATGTAGATCGATAGCAAAGAGTTTTGAACAATGTTGCAGATAACTCATAAAGAATACAGCCATCATCTTGTTTTTCAATGATTAACTGCTCTGTGTTTTTAGTTCGCGCGGTATCGGTGACATAGAGTTCCTCAATGGTGTAACCTGCTTGAATAGCATAAGTAAGCTCCTTTATTCCTTCAATTACAAATTGATTGTTTTCAGCTCTTTTCCTTGCCTTGTCTTGAAGTCCTTTGAGGATTTTGACTTGAGGATTTTGAGCACTCGAAATGTATTTCATTAATTTTATTTCCTAGAATATTTCTCCATGTAGCGTTTCCATAGTTCAGTTTGGTGTGTCTCTAATGAAAGTGCTCTTCCTTCAACAAAGGCATGTGTAAGTTGATTGGTTCGCATATCCAAAGCATCACCAAGAGATAAGAATAGGGTAGCGTCTTTCCCAACGGTTAGACTACCTAAACGATCAGCTACTCCAATGATTTTTGCTGCATTCAAGCTTATCATTTGTACTGCAGTCTCTTTTGGAACACCATAGGCTGCAAAACTTCCTGCATAAAACGGGAGGTTACGAGTATTCATACGTTCCATTCTTCCACTCACATCAACGGTGATCAATAGGCCAGCATCCATAAGGATTTTAGCCATTTTAAAAGGAAGTTTTATGTCTTGATCTTCTTGAGTTGGTAATCGGTGTGGTCTAGAGACAATTACTGGAATGTCGTGCTTCTTAAGGTAATCAGTTACCAAATGCGCTTCGTTTCCGCCAACCAAGACAATTTTTTTAATTTGATGTTCTTTTAAAAATTGGATTCCATCCACAATTTCGCGTTGACCATTGGCGTGTAAATACACTGTTTGATTCCCAACAAATGCATTGCTCATCGCAGCAAACGGAAGGTGTTTGGTTTTCGATTGCACTTGATTGTATGCCATCGATTCTTTTAAAAATCCACTGAGTGATTTTATTTTTTCTTCGTAACTCTTTTGATTGTATTTGATGGCACTACTTGGTCCTCTTCTTCTATTAGACGTATACACACGCGGCCAGTTGATGTGTAAACCTTCATCAGTTACAAGTGCAGCATCTTCCCAATTCCATGCATCGAGTTTAACAACCGATGAGCTTCCAGAAATAACACCACGTGTTGGTACTATTTGAGCGGATAATATCCCGTTGGGGCGTAAACTTTCTACTACTTTAGATTCTGCATTATAGGCAATAATGGTTCTGATGTGCGGAAGATATTCTCCAATTTCATTCAAATCATTGGTTGCACGAACGGCATCGACCTCTACCATACCCACGGTGCTATTTGCAGCTATAAATCCAGGGTATAGGTGTTGTCCAGTTGCATCGATAGTTTTACTGTATTCATTTTGTACGGCATCTGCTGTAGCGACTTCTATAATTTTCCCATCGCGTAAACCGATAGCACTGTTTTCAAGAACAGTTCCGTCGCCAATATGCGCAGTTGCCCCCAATATTAGAATACTGTTCTGTTGATCAGCTGCGGGTGTTTGTTGGGCTATTCCTAAAGTACAGCAAAAAAGGAATACGAATGTTGAGATATAATTTTTCATAATAATCAGATTAATCAAGTGTTTCACAATGGAATTCTACTGCCTTTCTCTGTACTGGTTTTTGTGTTTTTGCACCACCATTTTTAGCGACTAGCATGTCTTGAATTAGTTTATTTTTTTCTTTAGCAATTTGTTCTACTTGCGCAGTAGCACGATCAAGATCATAGTATATAACTCCGTCGATCATAGTTTTTTCTGCTACGGCATATATGGACATGGGATGATCGCTCCACAAAACAAGATCAGCAGATTTCCCTACTTTAACGCTCCCAACTTCATCGTCAATATGCAATAATTTTGCTGGGTTTAGTGTTACAAACTTCCAAGCATCTTCTTCAGATACTCCTCCGTATTTAACCGCTTTTGCAGCTTCTTGGTTCAATCGTCTGGACATTTCCGAATCATCCGAGTTAAAGGCTACCGTAACTCCTTGACTGTGCATGATTGCACCGTTGTAAGGAATTGCATCATTTACTTCAAATTTATAGGCCCACCAGTCGGAGAAGGTCGAACCTCCAACCCCGTGTTCTTTCATCTTATCGGCTACTTTATAGCCCTCCAAGATATGAGTAAAGGTATTGATGCGAACGCCAAAGCGATCTGCTACTTTTAGTAACATATTAATTTCACTTTGAACATAAGAATGACAAGAAATAAAGCGTTTGCCATCTAAAATCTCAACCATGGTTTCCATTTCCAGATCGTAGCGTGGCGCTACAGTTTTAGCTTTTAGTTTTTTAGATAAGGCATTGTATCCTTTCCATTCTGCTTTGTATTCTTTGGCACGTTGGAAATAGTCGGTAAAAACCTGTTCAACCCCCATTCGTGTTTGTGGGAAACGTGCATAGCTTTGCCAATTCGATTGTTTTACGTTCTCGCCTAAAGCAAACTTGATGTATGGATCTGCATTGGGATATAAAAGCTCATCAGCACCAGCTCCCCATTTGGGCTTTATAATTGCAGAGCGTCCACCAATTGGATTTGCAGAACCATGAAGTATTTGCAGGGTCGTAACACCTCCCGAAAGGTTGCGGTATAAATTAATGTCATCTGGATTAATTACATCTTCGATCGTTACTTCGGCAGAAGAGTTTTGTCCACCTTCGTTGATACTAGACGCACCAATATGCGAATGCTCATCAATAACGCCACTGGTTAGGTGTTTACCTGTCCCATCGATTACACGAGCTCCCGGAGCTTTGTCGATAGTACCAACTGCTTTGATTTTACCATTTACAACCCAAACACTAGCATTTTGCATGATTCCTTCAGCTTCATTGGTCCAAACGGTAACGTTCGTGAATACAATATTTTCTGAAGTTGGTAGTGTTTTGAAGCCAAATCCATTATTCGGATAGGTTATCGGGAGTATTTTTTGGAGAACTTCTTTACTTTTTTTATCTCTTTTCGCTTTTAAATCTTCTATTTTGTTCGCAGACCAGCTAATTGCCGATCCATCAAAGAAAGTTCCATCGCCATCAAAGCTATCCGGGTCACTTATTTTAGATTTCAGTTGTGCAAATTTAGTTTTGGTACTGTCACTGATTTTCAGTGTAAGCCAATCATTACTATAACGAGCTACTGTTTTTAAGGTTGTTGAGTTTTGAACCGTTTTTGCACTTATTTTAGCAGCACTTTTAGACAGCGTCAGTTTATACGAATCATTGTTTATGCTTAAAGCATATGTTCCATCAATTGTAGTTTTTGCTGAAGCCTGAATGATGTGTTGTTCTCCTTGTACCCAGTTTTCATGAATCTTCGTTTCTTTTTCGAACAAAGGGCCATCGGTCACCAAAAGATTTGCATAAGCTCCTTTTTTCAACTCGCCAACATTTCCTTTCTGCTTAATCAGCTGCGCTGGAATTGTTGTCAAAGCAGCTAGTGCTCTTTCTGGAGATAATCCATGTTGAACAGCTTTTTTGATATTGGGAAGGAAACTCTTTAAGCTTTTTAAATCACTAGATGTGAATGCAAATTTAATTCCAGCATCAGCAATTGCTTTTGGGTTTGCTGGAGCTTGATTCCAATAACGCATTTTATTCAATGATATTTTTTGTGCAAGGAAGGGATCATCTACATCAAAAGCTGCAGGGAAATTCACAGGAACCAAAAGTGTTGGATTGAATTTTTTGAGTGTACTCAATTGCTCATATTCCGTACCATCTGCTTTTATGATATAGTTTTTTCCAAATTCTTTTCCAATTTTTGCAGCACGCGCTACATCCAGTTTATTAGAAGTTTCGAAAATAGCAGGAAGCATTTGATTTTTGTTTAAAGCTTCTAATGCAAGGTCTTTGTTTATTGCTCCTCCGTTTGCATACCAAGTTGCATCGTGGTATACTTGACGAATAAGTGCCATAGCACCCATAATAGACCCCGGGTAGTATTGCCCTGATGTATTACTTTTTCTGAACGATAGGTGTTGGGCTGCACGATCTTCGATCATGCGATAACCATTACCTTGAATGTCGTTTAAAGTAACCAAAACACTTGAGCCTCGGTGAATGCCTTCTTTTCGGTGGGAATTGACTACACCGAAACCTGCGGCTCTGAGTTCTTTCGCTTTTTTATTGTCGTATTTAAAGTCTGAACTACTGTCGTAATCTGGTATGATATGATCATTCCAATAGTACCCTTTTCGATTGGCATTATATTGAACGCTTCTTCTTCCACTCGATTTGCTTTTTACGGCAGCAATTCCGAAATCAGAATGTAATTCTACAAAGGAAGGGTAAATGTGTTTTCCTTTAAAATCTACAACAACAGCGTTTTTTGGAATTCTTAATGCAGTCCCTACGGCTTTTACTTTTCCGTTTTCAATGAGAAGCATTCCATTGTCTAGTTTTTGCAACGGATTCATATGAATGATTGCGCCTGTCAACATAATTTGTTTCGAGTTTTCCGTTTTAACGCCCTTGTTTGTTGGGAAATAATCTTGCGCATGACTGGCAAAAGAAACAAAAGCTATTAAAATAAAATGTAATGGTTTCATTCGTTTTCGATTTTATTGAATGAAAGTACGCTTTTTAGTGTTAAAATTTAAATTTATTTTGAAGATCGTAAGCAATAAGAAAAGCAACTATTTGATTGTATGTTTTAATTCCAGATTCCTGACCATTTGCTTTGAGATAAGCATCATACGATTCTTTGAAAAATGGTTCAAAAGGGTTCTTATATTCTTCCCAGAAATCTCGGCTTTCAGCAAAGTTTTTGAGGATCCCAAGGTTTAACTGCTGAACTAATATTTTTGCTTGATCAGGATCTCTTTTTATTAAATCACTATAGCAATGTCGAAACCCAAAAAGGACCGCAGCATACTTTAAATAGGGGTCGGCGTTATTAAAGGTATTGATAAACCCAACGAAATTCGCTTCATTCTCGGCAGCATATCCGAGTTGATGTGCCATTTCGTGGGCAATGGTTACGGGTAAATTGATTTTCGGCATTCGCATATTGACTTGGGCTTCTAACGTAAATGGGTTTAGATAACCTGCATAGCCCATATAACTCAGTGGCAAACTGAATAGAGATGCTTTTACTTGAGGCACATCAACACTACTGATCCATAAATCGTCGTAGGAACTTTGAATGCGATTAGCAATTTCTTTTTTAGCATATGGAATAGAAACCGCAAGGGTGTCCGAACTGCTGAGCTGACTGTGGAGCGTATTACTCAATATAGCAAAACGTGTCGTAAGATCAATCAACAAAGAATCGGAGTATTGTTTTTCAGTAGGTAGTTTTTCTGCCAGAGGAGTTCTGTGGTAGTTGATTCCCCAGTTTAATTGAAAGAGTAAAAACAATAAGCTAAAGAAAACACCAATATCGATGATATCGCTGATTTTTGGGAATCTGAATTTTAGTAAAAAACGGGTTATTGAATAGCAGATGTATATCCCTAAACTTAGATATAATAAATCACCAAAAGAGAAGGGTATGGGCTTTATGAAAACGTGCTGGAGATTGAATAGGAAAGGGTAAAAGGTCTGTGAAAAATAGAATTCTACTTTTTCAGGATATAAACTAATAACTCGAATCAGAAGTATTTGTGGAAGTATACTTGTTGCCAGTAAGATTTTGGTTCGGCTGACTTTCATACGACTAAGATAGCAATTAGCGATTAAAAAGCAGTTAACGATTTTTTGTCTTAATTTGCATCTATGAAGGAAGAAATGATTCGTGGTAAAGATGCTCTTGGTGGTTGTTTTTTTACAGGCTGTGCCTGTTTCTTGGTAGGAACGATTCTCCTAGCTCTTTTTGTCTTCCGAGGAGAATTATTCTAGGTATACAAGCTAAGTTAGACCGAAACACAAAATCTGTTTAGTGCTATGGACTTGCACTAAAACAAAAAACCCATCCGAAGATGGGTTTTTAGAATCATATTTTTTTTATTCGATTACTTCAACAATCTCTAATTCAAAGATTAAGTTGGATCGAGGAGGAATACCCTGTCTGCCTTGTTCTCCGTATGCAAGTGTATAAGGAATGAAAATGGTTGCCTTATCACCGGTTCTTAATAAACGTAAACCTTCTTTAAATCCTTCAATCATTTGAGCTTCTGGACTACAATCCGCTGGAATAGGTTGATAGGCTTTTGCAGCTTTACGTTGTTCATTTACTGCATCTAGTGCTTCTGCAATTGTCAAGTCACTTGTTTCAAGTAAAGTTCCATCTTCATAGTAAACTGCATAATGTGTTTTTGCTTTGTATGTAGAAGTTACTTTAGGTCCATCTCCTTTTTTTGTTATGAGGTATTGGAGTCCTGATTTTGTTGTTGTTGCTTTTGCTCTTTGCCCTTCAAACTTATCTTGAGTATTGAGTTTGATGATTTGCTGACGCTCTTCTTTATCTGCTTTTTCAGTTTCGAGTTCTTGGAAGTGATTTTTGAAAATAGAAGGAGCTTTAAATTTTTTCGCATCAGATCCTTTACGGATGATGGTTACTTTTCTGATGGTATCATTTTGTGCAATGCTGTCAACCACATTCTGACCAATTACAACCTTTCCAAATACAGTATGTTTTCCATCCAACCATGGTGTTGCTTTGTGCGTAATGAAAAACTGACTCCCGTTGGTTCCAGGACCTGAGTTTGCCATCGATAAAATACCAGGGCCACTGTGAGAAAGTTCAGCGTCGATTTCGTCGTTAAACTTATAACCAGGATCACCTGAACCTGTTGCAGTTGGATCTCCACCTTGAATCATAAAATCTTTAATCACTCGGTGGAACACAAGGCCATCGTAGTAGTTTTTGTTTTTGTAGTTATCGCTTACAAAATCATTTTCTCCTTCACTAAGAGAAACAAAGTTTGCAACGGTTATTGGTGTTTTTTCAAGCTCTAGAGATACAACTATAGAACCTTTGTTGGTTTCAATATCTGCATAAAGACCATTTTCAAGTTCTGGGTATTGAGAGGCACATCCTACTAAAAGAATTGTTGCTAGTGCATAAAAGAAATTATTTTTCATTGGAATTATTTAAGTTGGTTTTGCAAATATGCGAAAATTTAATTTTTTATGGAATGTGATATTAATTTTATTTTAAAACGTAGGGGTTGATTAATTTCAACTTTTTCATCATCACCTTGATACCCGTAACAAAGATAGGACGGGAAAAGAAAGGTTGCAATCTCATTTACACTCAAAATTTTTACAGCTTCTCGAAGGGCAGGAAGTAGCTCTTCCTTATCAACTAAATATTTTACAGTTCCTAGTTCCATTTCGTCATAAAGTACAGTTCCGTCTAGGTCTTCGATTTTATAGTTGAAACGAACCAGGTCTCCTCTTTTAGGAAGTACTCTTTCATCTGATGAAACCAAGTAAGCATACCAAAAACCAGTTGACGAGGCTTTGTAGTCAAGTGTTGAGTCTCGGGCAATTATTTTTTTAAATTGATTTTGTTGCTTTTTTATGATGTCTTTATTCCGCTGAACTGAACCTTTGAGGAAGGATATCTTTATTTCGTTAATCGGCTTTCGTGCTTGCGGCTCTGCACAGCTAATTAGGAAGCAAATCATCAAAAAATAAAAACTATAATTCCGCATATCTAGCTGAGTTGATCTTTATATTCTAGGATGGTTTGGTGTACCTTTTCTTTGGTAATTGCAAGGCTTTCATGCGATGCTCCTCCAGCAGCATTGTTGTGCCCACCCCCGTTGAAGTGTTTGCGAGCAAACTCATTTACATTGAATGTTCCTTTAGATCGGAACGACATTTTAACAATGTTTTCTTGGGTGTTTTCAATCATGATAATAGCCAATTCAATACCCTCTAAACTGAGCCCATAATTTACAAAGCCATCGGTGTCTCCTTTTTTAAAGTCACATGAATTTAGATCTTCTTGACTTAAGGTAATATAAACCGCTTGAAGTGGTTCTACTTTTACAAGATTGGAAAGTGCTTTCCCTAAAAGTTGTAAACGTCCAAAGCTATAGGTGTCATATATATTTTGGTGAATTTGTGCATGATCAATACCCAAGTCCAATAAGTTTGAAACTATGCTGTGGGTGATTGGCGTTGTCGATTGAAATCGGAAAGAACCACTGTCGGTTACGATTCCAGTATAGATGCAGGTAGCAATTGTTTTGTTTATTTTCGACACATCGAGAGCCTCCATGACATTGTATACCATTTCGCAAGTAGAACCTAAGCTAGGATCAGAATACATTAAGTCAGCATAGTCATCGGGTTGCTCATGATGATCAATCATCACTTTAATTCCTTTACATTTATTGATGACTTCATCCATGGGTTTTATTCTTCCTAGGCTGTTAAAGTCAAATGTAAAAATCAAATCAGCATCAAAAAGTAATTTTTGACATGCCTCTTCCTCTTGGTTAAATTTGATAATAGTTTCTTGATCCGGTATCCAATCCAAGAATTTGGGATATTCGTTGGGTGAAATTACGGTGCAGTTGTGCCCCATTTGATCGAGGAAGTGTTTCCAGCCTAAGCAACTGCCTAAGGCATCCCCATCTGGATTTTTATGTGGAATTACAACAATATTTTTGGGTGATGAAAGTTGTTCTCTTAAAGCAGGAATAAAGTTATTTGTCATAGCAGGGCTAAGATACCAATCCTTTCTTAAAAAAATATACTGTTTTTTAGATAATATTAATGTGTTTAATGTGAAGAGGGTCAAAAGAAAACAATAGAACCTTCTGTGTTAAAAATGCTCCTTTCTGGCTTCAATGTCAGTTGGTTTTAATAAGTTTGCAGCAGAAATAAAAACTATACTATGATAACAAATCGTACGTTCACGATGATTAAACCAGATGCTGTTGAAAACGGACACATCGGATCTATTTTAGAAAAAATCACATCAGCTGGATTTAAAATTGCAGCACTCAAAAAAACACAGTTAACACTTGCAGACGCAGAAGCGTTTTATAGTGTTCACAGTGAACGACCTTTCTTTGGAGAGCTTGTTGAATTTATGACCAGAGGCCCTATTGTTGCTGCTATTCTTGAAAAAGATAATGCTGTTAATGATTTCCGTGTTCTTATCGGTGCTACGAACCCTGCAGATGCTGCCGAGGGAACTATACGTAGTTTGTATGCAACCTCAATGGGCGAAAATGCAGTTCATGGTTCTGATAGCGATGAAAACGCAGCAATTGAAGGCGCTTTCCATTTTTCTGGAAGAGAGATCTTTTAACGCAAAACCAATTTAGATATAATTTCTGCGCCGAGCGTTTCGTTCAAATGGCGCAGAATTTTATCCTTTCCATACGACAATTCTTCTCTAAGCGGAGCAGAAGTGAGGTTTACAAAAAGTGTAGTTCCTCTAAAACTAACTTCTTGAGTATACTGCGCCACACTTGTTCCCATTGTTGTTTCCCAAGCTTGTTCCACACGCACCTTTGTTATACCACCCTTGATGTTTTTTTGATTGATCAATTCTCCTAATACTTCGGAGATGGATTGGGGTTCAAAAGATCTTTTTTTCTTTGCCATGGAATTATAAACTTATTTTTTCATGACGTTTATAGACATAGGTTTTGTCGCTGTGCTCTAATTCTAGTTGAGTTGCGTTAATAGAGATTATTTTCTCTTTCCAAGGTTGAAGTGCCTCTTTGTATTCTATATAAAAACTTCCTTCTATATTGACAACAGAGAAATCAAATTGATCTTCAGAGCTCTTGTAGTTTCCATTGAAACTTGGTGCTAGTTTTTTGCGGTATCCGGTTGTTGAATCTAGTTGATAAAAATCAACTAAAATGGCTCCTCCTCTGGGAGTAAACGTTTCTCCGTTTGATTCAACTTTTTCAATTTCCCAATAGCCATTGAGGTTCGTTAAGTCCTTTTCTGATACCGAAGTACAGCTTGAAATTATAAGCCCAATCGTTAATAAAAAGAATTTTGAAATGGTGTTTCTCATGCGAAATGAATAAGATTTATATAGGATTTTAAAGGTAAGAATTTAACTGAGATTAAAAACTTTATATGACAATTGGGTTGTTTTTAATGCTTCCATAGTACGATCTTCGTGTGTGTCTGAGAGGAAAATTTGTCCGAAGTGATTTTCTTCTACCAATTGCATAATCAAACTTACTCGATTTTGATCGAGCTTATCGAACACGTCATCTAAAAGCACAATAGGAGGTACGCCTGCTATTTTTTTGATGAAATCGAACTGAGCCAATTTAAGCGCAATTAAAAAAGATTTTTGTTGCCCCTGACTTCCAAATTTTTTGATGGGTTGCCCGCTGATTGAGAAAAATAAATCTTCTTTATGAATTCCTACGGTACTGAATTGTGCCATACGATCCTTGGGTAATTGCTGCTTTAGCAATGCAGTAAAAGATGAGTCGATCAAAGAACTTTCATACGCTAGGGTTACTTCTTCTTCTGATTTACTAATACTCTGATAATGTTGCTCGAAAATGGGAGTGAAATCAGCCAAAAATTCTTTCCTTTTTTCATGAATAGGAGTGCCCAATTCAATCATTTTCTGATCGTATATATCCAGTGTTTCTGGTTCAAAGGTTTGGTTTGCAGCAAAGTATTTTAAAAGTGCATTTCGCTGGCTTATGATTTTGGTGTAGTTCAGTAGTTGATTCAAATAAGTGCTGTCGGTTTGACCAATAACGCCATCCATGAATTTTCGACGAATACTGCTTCCTTCGGTTATTAAATCTCGATCGGAAGGGGAGATGATTACAAGCGGCAACAAACCAATATGATCTGCAATTTTCTCGTAAATCTTTCCGTTGCGTTTCAGTACTTTCTTATGTCCTTTTTTGAGGCTGCATGTTATTTTTTCACTTTGTTCGTTTTTCTCAAAAACACCATCTAGAGCAAAAAAATCAGTATCGAATTGAATGTTTTGAACAGCAGTTGGATTAAAATATCCTTTAGCAAAGCACAGATGATAAATAGCATCTAAAACATTCGACTTCCCAACCCCATTATTTCCTATAAAACAATTGATCCGGTCATCGAATTCAAAGCTTTCTGAGCTGATGTTTTTGTACTGAGTAAGGGTTAGGCTTTTGAGTTTCATGAATACAAATATAAGGATTCAACAGAAGGATTGCATGTTTTTAAAAGTACAATCTGCTGAATCATTAGGTTTTATTTGTTCCCTCTTCTTTTGTGATTTATTCTCCTTAATTTTGAAAAAAAAGACAATTGAATATTAAATCATTTTCAATCCTACTTTTATTAGGATGTAGTTATACCCTTAGTGCACAAATTGATTCCCTACAAACAATAAACTTAAAGCCTATTGAAGTTTCTGCCACAAGAATTTCTGGTTCCTTATTAGAAACCACTTGGTCTGTTACAAAACTCGATTTTAAAGAACAACAAGATCAAATGCAGCAACTCTCGTTCAGTGAGTATGTTCAAGGTGTTCCGGGCCTATTTGCATTAAACAGTAATAATTTTTCTCAAGATTTACGCGTTTCTATTCGAGGTTTTGGGGCGCGTTCTGCCTTTGGAATTCGCGGCATCAAGATTTTAGTTGATGGTATACCAGAGACTACTCCCGATGGGCAGGGTCAAATCGATAATTTGGCATTGGGAAGTATTGCGGCTGTTGAGGTGATTCGTGGTCCGTCATCCCTTCTCTATGGGAATGCTTCTGGCGGCATAATCAGTATTGAAACTACGAGTGATATTGAGAAAAACTACCTAAAACCTATTATCACGTATGGTAGTTATGGTATGCAGAATTATCAAATAGAGGCTGGCGTTAAGAAGAATAAAACCACTCTAAGCATACTCGCAAATAAAATAAAAACGAACGGTTACAGAAGACAAAGCGGTTTTGAAAGTAGTGTGATTAATGCACGAGTCAAACATCAATTTTCTGACCAATCGGAAATAAATGTACTATTAAATTATACAGATAGTCCTGTTGCCGAGGATGCCGGTGGGTTGAATTTGGAATCGGTTCAGTCGGATCGCTTGCAAGCCCGCGATCGAAACGTAACCTTTAAGACCGAAGAAGCTGTAAAACAATTTAAGACGGGTATTTCTTTTCAGCATCAATTGAACTCAAAGTTCGATTTTTCAACCTATGGGTTTTATGCTAGTCGAGATTTTTATGCTCGACTTCCTTTTGGTTTTGGTGGGGTAGTTGCTCTAGACCGATCTTATTTTGGGCAAGGAGCTCAACTGAAATATAAAGGAGGCAAGCATCTAGCACAAATGGGATACAGTTGGGCAAGTCAATCTGATTTGCGTGAACGATTTGTTAATGACGAAGGAGAACAAGGTGCACTAACATTAAACCAAGAAGAAAACTTCAATACGCTTGGCTTTTATGTATTGGATGAAGTTTCGCTTGGGAAACTAAAGCTAGCTGGAGGTTTACGATACGATTCGAATCGTTTGGCTGCTGTAGATCGTCTGTTGACGAATGGAGATGATAGTGGAGATATAGCATTGAATGCATGGAGTTCTTCTTTGGGAGTGAATTATAAAATCAGTACGCAGCACTATGTATTTGCTTCTTTGGGTACAAGTTTTGAAACTCCCGTTTTGAGCGAACTTTCTGCAAATCCAAATGGAGCTGGGGGCTTCAACGCTAGATTGTCTGCGCAGGAAGCTCTTAATAAAGAAATAGGATATCGTTTTTTTAATTCCAAATCCCAATGGGAAGTTGTTCTTTTTAACATCAATACGGCTAATGATTTGGTCCCTTACGAATTGGAAGCCTTTCCTAGTCGAACTTTTTATCGCAATGCAGGGAAGACCAAACGAAACGGGATTGAGTTTGCTTATACAAGACAAAACAATCCGAATCTAAAAACTAAAATCAGCTATACCTATTCCGATTTTAGTTATGATTCTTTTACAACTCCAAATGGAGATTTCACAGGAAAACAGCTTCCTGGAATCCCCAAGCATATGGCATCTTTAGTATCTACGTTTACAAAAAATGGTTGGAATATTGCATTAAACAATCGTTTTCAAGGGCGTTTGTTTGCGAACGATTCCAATGAGGTTGAGGAAAAAGCTTTTCTAGTTTCAAACCTCAATTTGAGTTACCGTATAGAACAAGAGAAGCTGGTTTGGGTTCCCTTTTTTGGTGTTAACAATTTGTGGAATACGATCTATAACGACAATATTAGAGTCAATGCATTTGGTGGACGCTATTATGAGCCTGCACCAGCACGCCACATTTTTGGAGGGGTACGCCTAACACTCTAGTCGTCCGTAAAATGTGAAGTTCGCTTGGGTTTTGCAAATTTTCCTTGATTGTATTCTTCTGATTTTCCGAAGGGTATTGAGAGGGATTTCCAGTTTTTGTTGGTAACCGTTTTTCCAATAAAAACAATTTGTCCCACATGATATGCATAATGCGCCAATTGACGATGCAATGCTGCTTGAACGGTTTGACCCATGTTACGAATGAAGACTTCCGTTGATAAATCTTCCTCTTTTAGCGTGTCCATAGCATCGAACAAACAACACCATCCCGATTCCCAAGCGTTTAGAATATCCTCTTTTGTTTTTAAAGTATCAACAAATTCATCATCCCGGTTGCGCCATTCTTTTTCTCCGTCTGAACAAAGAAAGTCCGTCCAACGCGAAAGCATATTTCCGTTCATATGTTTTACAATCTGTCCAATACTGCTGCTTTCAGAACTGCTTTTCCAATTCATTTGATCTGTGTCGAGTTGCTCAAAAGTGCGATCGCCCAAAGCTTTGTAATGATAAAATTCTTTCTGTATGTTTTTTATGACCTGAGACATGAGTAAATGTTTTATTGTTTAAACTAAACGATTAGGCTAAAAACCATTCAGTACACGAAGTTTTTTATCCAAAATTATAGTTAGAATAAGAGGAGAAAAAATTAAATATACTTCTTTCTTTTAAAATATGAAAAATGAGCTTTCTGAATTAGAATAAAAAGGTTATTTTTGGGAACTTTAAAAACCCACAATGGCTACATATAAAAAACGCGGAGCAAAAAAATCAGTTACAAAATCTGATGTAAGCGAACACCAAACTGATAGTACAACTGCTGAAGTTTTCGAAACCCTCGACACTACAGCATCTAAGGCTGAGGAGTTTGTTGCGAAATATCAAAATGTAATTTTGATCGTAATCAGTGTAGTTACTGTTGGAGTTTTAGGTTCTTTAGGGTACCAATCTCTTGTAGTTGAACCCAATTCAAGAGAAGCAGTTGGTGAATTGAACCAAGCACAATACTACTTTAACCTTGCGGTTAACGGTCAAGACAACGATTCTCTATACGCTCGTTCTATTCGTGGCGGCGAAGGAAAATATGGTTTTGATGATATTATAGAAAACTACAGTGGTACACCTGCTGCAGATTTAGCTTCGTTTAGTGCTGGAATGGCATATTTGAATATGAAGGATTACAATGCTGCAATTGAATACTTGAAAGATTTTAGTTCAGATGATATTCTATTGAGCGCTTTAGCTAAAGGTGCTATTGGTGATGCTTATGCTCAATTGGATCAAAGTGATCAAGCTTTGAACTATTACACTCAAGCCATTAAGGCAAGCGAAAATGCGTATACTTCTCCTAAGTATTTATTTAAAGCCGGATTATTGAGTAGTGCTTTAGATAAAAATAGTCAAGCGTTATCGTACTTTAAGCGTATCAAAAACGATTACCCAACTTCAGAAGAAGCTTCTCAAGTTGAAATTCAAATTGGTCGTTTAGAAAACATAAACTAATTTCTTATGGCAACGGCTAATACGAATCTATCCGTTTATGACGCCGATGAAGTTCCTTCTGGAAAAAACTTTGCTGTAGCTATAGTTGTTGCAGAATGGAATGCTCAGATTACAGAACCTCTTTTTCAAGGCGCATACGATACCCTCATTCAGCATGAAGTATCGGCTAGCAAAATAGCACGTATCAATGTACCGGGTAGTTTTGAACTAATCTATGGTGCCAAGCATGCTCAGTCCAAAGGATTCGATGCTGTTATTGTTATTGGCAGCGTAATTCAAGGTGAGACCAAGCATTTTGATTTTGTTTGTGAAGGGGTTGCTCAAGGGATCAAAGATTTGAATATACAATCTACAATCCCCGTTATCTTTTGTGTGCTAACAGACAATAACCTACAACAGGCAATTGATCGTTCTGGTGGTAAACATGGGAATAAAGGTGTTGAAGCTGCTGTTGCAGCCCTAAAAATGGCACAGCTCTCCAAGCAATAAGTTGTCAACATTAGAGTACTTCTCTTATGTCACTATTGCGATTCTAGTAAAATCAATGTATTTTTATGTTTTAAGGAAAACCTATGTTTAAAGCAAACCTTTTTAAATTGAATCGCAACAAGCGATACAACTACACGCCCCGTTATTATGAAGGTAAAACGATTGAAAACCTTTATGATTTCGACTCAAAGTTCAACAAGTATCGTGAAACGTATAATGAAAACGATCTAGGGAAGCAATGGGGCGACGCACGTTTAGAAAGTAGAAATCGTGCTAACCGTAAAGTCACACCAACCTTGTTGATTATTATCGCGGTATTGATCCTTATTTTTTTATTTATTATAGATTTCGATCTATCTATTTTTTCGAGCTAACTCCATGGGAGACATCATAACTTTATTACCTGATCATGTAGCTAATCAGATTGCAGCTGGAGAAGTTGTTCAGCGCCCTGCTTCGGTTGTTAAAGAATTGATGGAGAATGCTATTGATGCAGGCTCCAGCCATGTGCAATTGATCATCAAAGAAGCCGGAAAACTTTTGATCCAAGTTGTCGATGACGGGAAGGGGATGAGTATTACTGACGCTCGAATGGCTTTTGAACGCCATGCAACTTCTAAAATTAAATCTGCAGACGACCTTTTTGCGTTAAATACAAAAGGATTTCGGGGAGAAGCATTAGCATCTATTGCTGCAGTTGCTCATGTTGAAATGCTTACTCGAACAGAAGAAGATGAAGTTGCTACACTGATAAAAATTGCTGGTAGTGAAATTCAAGAACAAGAACCTTCTGTAGCTCCTAAAGGAAGTTCCATAGCTGTAAAGAATCTATTTTTTAATATTCCAGCACGACGGAATTTTTTGAAATCCAATACGGTTGAACTGCGCCATATTATTGATGAATTTCATCGTGTGGCTTTGGCACATCCACAAATTGCCTTTACTTTTTTTCAAGGAGGACACGAATTGTTCGATTTGCCTGCGGCTAATTTAAGAAAACGGATTGTACATATTTTTGGCTCCAAAATGGATGAGAAATTAGTGCCAGTTGAAGAATCGACATCCGTATCCTCAGTTTCTGGATTTGTCCTAAAACCCAATGCTGCCAAAAGAACTCGTGGGCAGCAGTTTTTCTTTGTGAACGATCGCTTTATAAAAAGCCCGTTTATGCACCATGCAATCATGAATGCTTATGAAGGTTTGTTGGCCGACGGAACTGTCCCGGGATATTTTATTTTTTTCAACCTAGATCCGCAAACAATAGACATCAACATACATCCGACCAAAACGGAAGTTAAGTTTGAGGACGAACAGAGTCTATACGCGATTTTGCGTTCGTGTATCAAACACAGCTTGGGGATGTTTAATGTAGCTCCAACGCTCGATTTTGATCGCGATCCGAATCTCGATACTCCTTACAATCAAGTGAATCAAAATGCAGGGACACCTCAATTAGAGGTTGATTCTAATTTTAATCCATTTAAAAATCCAGAAGCGACTCGTTTCTCAAAACCCAACGAAGCCAGTTGGGAAAGCCTATATGTTGAAGTTGAGTCGCAACCGGTTTCCAATCTTTTAGAGCAGGAATTCAGCACTACAAAAGCATACGATGCGATTAAACTTTTTCAATTGATGAATCGGTACATCGTTAGTTCCATAGGTTCTGCCTTGCTTTTAATCGATCAGCAGCGTGCACACGAACGGGTATTGTACGAACAATTTTTAACAACAATTACACAAAAGAAAACTGCGAGCCAACAATTACTATTTCCTTATTCTTTGGAATTAGACACCACGCAACAAGTACTTTTATCTGATTTAGAAGAAGTATTGGTTGAAGCAGGTTTTGTTTTTGAGCGAAGTTCCAATGCAGTAATCATCATTAAAGGGATTCCAGTTTCGAGTTCTGAAAAAGAAATTCCTAATATTTTTGAAAACCTGTTTGCTTCTTTAGAAAGCGATTTACCTGCTGATAGTTTTAGTCAATCAGATGTATTGTCAAAATCCTTAGCAAAAACTTTAGCAATTAAGAGAGGAGTGCCGATGAAACCCGAAGAGCAACAGCGTCTTTTGGATGATTTATTTGCTTGTAAAGAAACCCAAGTGTCACCTTTTAATCGTCAGATTTTTGTTACTTTGACTCAGGAAGAATTAGATAAAAAATTCATTTAATGGGGAGAATTACAGACACGATAAAACATTTATTAATCATCAACGGAATATTTTTCCTTGCGGTTAATCTTTTAGGAGATCAGGTTTATAATTGGTTTGCATTACACTATTTTCAAAATCCACGTTTTGAGCTTTGGCAACCCCTTACGCACATGTTCATGCACGGTAGTTTCAATCATATTTTATTTAATATGTTTGGACTGTATATGTTTGGTTCTCCTCTAGAATCTTTGTGGGGAAAAAAGAAATTTATATTCTTTTACCTTTCTGCTGGTTTTGGTGCTGCTGCAGTTCAGTTATTCGTTTATCATTTTCAGTTCAGTTCAGTCTACCAAGAGCTGATGAGTTTAGGGTATGGTCAAGATGCCATCAACATGCTCTTGAATGACGGTAAATATGATACTACAATTTTAAGTAGTGTTAGTGAAGAACAAATATCAAGCTTTTATCAATCATATTACGCTTCTATGGTTGGTGCATCGGGCGCCTTATATGGTGTTTTGGTGGCCTTTGCCATGTTGTTTCCCAATTCCGAATTGTATTTGATGTTTATACCAGTTCCTGTAAAAGCTAAATACATGATTCCATTCATGATACTGGGTGACCTTTTCTTTGGATTCAGTTCTTTTTCAATGGGACCAATTGCTCACTTTGCGCATTTAGGTGGTGCGATTACGGGTTTTATCATGATGCGTTATTGGAAGAAACAACAGTTTAATAATAACCGTTGGGACTGATGAGCACATTCGATAATCTTAAATATAAATACCAAAGGTTTACGATAGCTGAAAAGTTGATTGTATTGAATGTCATCTTTTTTGTAATTCCTTTTTTCCTTCAAACACTTTTTTATTTATTCAATATTCCAGACACTACCTTTCTGTCTTGGTTTCATTTGCTACCTAGTTTTACTGAAGTTCTTTATCGTCCTTGGACACTAATTACGTACAGCTTTTTACATGGAAGTTTTATGCATATTCTGTGGAATATGGTTCTTCTGTATTTTGTTTCACGGATGTATTTAAACTTGTTTTCAGAACAACAGTTCCTAAAGAATTATCTTTTGGGAGTTCTTGTTGGAGGCCTTGTTTTTTTAATTGGATATAATCTGTTTCCTGTTTTCAACGGCATGTATCCTCCTTTAGTTGGTGCTTCTGCTGGGGTAATGGCAATACTTATTTTTGTTGCTACTTATACGCCCAATCAAGAAGTGCGTTTGCTTTTTATTAATGTGAAGCTTCAATACATTGGTATTGCATTAGTTGTTGTTGATATTCTTCAAATTCCAAATGGAAATGCAGGTGGTAGACTTGCCCATTTAGGCGGTGCTTTCATAGGCTTTCTCTATGCAAATCAACTCCAAAAAGGAAACGACATTGGATCGGGTCTTGATCGATTATGGGGTTTTGTCAAATCTCTTTTTGTCGCGAAGAAACCGAAGAACATGCACACCGTTCATCGTTCTCAAACCGTTTCAAAGAATAAAACCAAAAATGGACAACAACAGAAGATTGATGCAATTCTAGATAAAATAAGTACATCTGGCTATGAAAGCTTGACGCAGGAAGAGAAAGATTTTCTGTTCAGAGCTGGTAAAGACAATTAAAGAAGCGTTCTCAAATGAAATTGAATTTTTTCGAAAAATTATTGCTGTTTATTAATGCATTATTATTGATTTTCCAACTGATGTTGATGGGGAGCATTCCTTCTTTTTTTGAATTTTCAATTTTAAATTTATTTGTACCAGCCGTAGTACTTGTTAATATTGGTTTCTTTCTTTTTTGGCTATTAAGAACTAAATGGGTTTTTCTTCTTTTTATGGTAGCTTTCTTAATTGGCTATGGAGAATGGGGGCTGTTGTATCAGTTTCCAAGAACGCTTGTTCATACTAGTACCAATACGTTCAAGGTTATGACCTACAACGTTCGCCTTTTCAATCGCTATGATTGGATTAAAAATAAAGATGTTCCAAAGAGTATTCAGTATTTTATTCGTCAAGAACAGCCCGATATCATTTGTTTTCAAGAATATTCTAAAAACGAAGCCCCTGAACTTCCTTCTTATCCTTACAGTTACATCCAACCCGTTCAGCCTAATGGTAAATCGGGTATTGCAATTTTATCAAAATTTCCAATTACTGGCAACGGCTACATCAACTTTGATAACTCTACAAATAGCGGAATTTATGCAGACATAGAGCATCGAGGTAAGAAAGCTCGTGTCTATAATTTGCATCTTGAATCCATGCGAATTAACCTCAAAGACACACTCATCACGCAAGGGAATTCCGAAGGTTTACAACTTAAGTTCAACCAAGTGTTCAAAAAGCAATTGGAACAAATCAAACAGTTTGAAGCTGTAAATGTCAAAAATGAACTCCCTTCTATAATTTGTACGGATTTAAACAATTCTCAATTCTCTTCCATCTATAGAGCTTTGAAACAAGGACGAAATGATGCGTTTAAAGAATCTGGAACGGGACTTGGAACCACCTTCAATTTCTTTTACTTCCCACTTCGTATTGATTTTATATTAGTGGATCCAGTTTTTAAAGTAAATGCCTTTAATTCCTATGACAACAAGTTGTCCGATCATCTGCCGATTATGACAACGCTAGGATGGGAGTAATATCAATTTTTTTTAAATAAGAAGGGCTTTCTGGACCTAAGCAACAGATCAAGTCAAGTGCATTCAGATTCGATTTAAACCCCAGTTTAGATTCAAAAACTTGAATGTATTTTGGGAAGTGCAGAGTGGAGGTTTTTTTAGCAGAAACTAATGCTTCTCCGGTTGGATTGTATAGGGGTTGCTTCGTGCTTATGTTGATTTGGGTATCCAGCTCGAGCCAATCCGTAATAAGTTGGAGGATTTCCATGTTAAAATCGAGAAGTCTTTTGTGTTCCTTAAAAAAAACAGCTTCAAGTTCATCTTGGTAAAACTCAAAAAATGGAGAAGATTGATAAGCACTGACAAATGATTTCCAATGATTGTTCTGCCACATTTCTTCGTAACTAATCAATACGTCTTGATCAACCAAGCGAGTACCTTTGGAATTTTTTTCTATTGGAATACTAAGGTTTAATACTCCATTTGCACCAGCTATTTGTGTGCGATTGCGATAGGTCTGCTTTTGATAGAATGCTTGTGTTTGAATGTTGATGCATTCATGCTGAGCAAGAGCAGCTAGGGTTGCTACATTGGGTATATAAGAACTGAATATTTCGAGTTCCACCTTATGCCTTTTTGCGTTTACGGAAATACACCCATCCTTGCCATCCTAAGAAAATTGCCAATACATAGGGGAAGAACGAAATTGGTTCTCCTTCACCACCAACGGTAGTCATTATACGATCCCAACGAATGCGCCAGTTTTTAATTCCATCATTAATTCCATCTATGCTGAACCAAACCAATACAGGTTTTCCAAGAATATGATTTTCAGGAACATATCCCCAATAGCGACTATCTTCTGATCGGTGACGGTTATCACCCATCATCCAATAGTAATCTTGCTGAAAGGTGTAGTTTGTCGCTTCTTTTCCATTGATGAAGATAGTTGATCCTTCTTTTGTAAGTTCGTTTTTTTCGTACACCCGAATAATTTTCTTGTATAGTGGTAACGTTGTTTCGTTGATCTCTACTGTCATACCAGCTTTAGGAATCAAGATGGGGCCAAAATTATCTTCATTCCAATCATACGGAATTGTGTTGGGAAAGAAGTTGGTGTTGGCTCTTTTTGTTCGGGTAACTTTTTGAACAATACTATCAACAATTCCTGTGTTTAAAATTTCCTTTGCTTCAGCGATTGTGAGTGTTAAATCTTTTTTTGCATCCAAAAGCTCTTTAGCACTGAGTCTTAATTCTCCTAAAACTTTTGGAGGAATTCCGGCAGAAGGAGTGATAACAATAAAGTTATTGATGTCATCTGACAAACGCCCCAATATATAAGGTTGAAGTGCATTGTATCGTTCTTGTGTTATGTTTTCGATGCGGTATTTTCGAGTAAAATCTTTGTAACCAGCATTTAATAGTTTTCTTGAAGATACCCCTTTGCTGTTATATCCGTAGTGTGTATATTGAGTTTTTGCACGATCGGGAAGTATGCTTTTCTCACCGTTGATATGTACAAAACCATTGATGATCTCGAGACTATCCCCTGGCGTCCCTACACATCTTTTAACGTAGTTCGATTTTTTGTCAATGGGTTTTTGAACTCCTTTTTCGCGAACAAAAAATCTGCGCACGGTATCTGCAGGCCAGCTAAAGACAACGATGTCATTTCGTTTTACATCTTGAAACCCTGGGAGTCTGAAGTAGGGGAGTTGTGGTTTTTTTAGATAGGATCTTTTTTTAATAATCGGAATGGTATCATGAACCATAGGAAATGAAACAGCCGAAGTTGGAGTACGTGCACCATAATGAGCCTTACTTACAAATAAGAAATCTCCAATAAGAAGTGTTTTTTCAAGAGATCCCGTTGGAATGATATACGGTTGAATGAAATAACTGTGAACTAACGTTGCTGCTATTATAGCAAAAAGCATCGCGCTAATCCATTCCCCAAACCATGTTTTCGAATTGAGGTCGCGATCTTTATCATAAGTTGTTTTAGAATCAAAATTTGGAATAAAAATGTATAATCCCAATGTTAGTATTCCGAGTACTGTATCGATTGAGCGATTTCGTCCAAAGCTTCTTAATGTTTCTACCCAGATCACAGGAAACATCATCAGGTTTACTATTGGAACGAAAAGCAAGATTACCCACCACTTTGGTCTGCGGATGATTTGCATTAAAACGATAGCATTATAAACAGGGACAAGGGCTTCCCAACTTTTCCTTCCTGCCTTTTGGTATAAGCGAAAAGTACCAAGGAAATGTAGCACTTGTATTGCAAGTATAAATAATAGCCATTCTGATGCAGTCATAATTTTATTTTTGGAGTAACTCGTTTAATGTTTAGACGAGTTTCTTGTTTTTTTGTTACAGTTTAGTTGATGTTTAGAACGTCGTTCATCGTAAAAATACCTTTTTTGTCTTGGATCCATTCTGATGCAATAACTGCGCCTAATGCAAACCCTTGACGCGAATGTGCTTCGTGTTGAATTGAAATACTGTCAACAACAGATTTATATTCTATGGAATGTGTACCCGGGACCTCTTCTGTACGTTCAACGGTAATTGGAAGTATGGTATCTCCTTTTGTTTCATCGATAGACCAGTCTGTATATTTTGACTCCTCGAAAACTCCCTCAGCTAAGGTGATTGCAGTTCCGCTTGGCGCATCAAGTTTATGAATATGATGAATTTCTTTCATTTGGGGGGTATAGCTTTTGTGTGGGTGCATCAACTTTGCCAAAATTGTATTGAGCTTAAAAAATAAATTCACACCAACACTAAAGTTAGATGCATAGATGAAGGCACTTTTATGTTGTGTGCAATAAGCTTCTACTTCTTTAAGATGCTCCAACCATCCAGTTGTTCCACAAACAACGGGTATTTGTTTTTCCATTGCAGCTTTTATGTTTGCAACGGCGGCATCAGGAACACTAAAGTTGATTGCTACATCTGCCTGGGATAGATTCCCTTGATTTTCGGTTTTGTCAATCTTTGCCACGATAGTATGCCCTCTTTCAATTGCAATTTGTTCAATGGCTTTTCCCATTCTACCATAACCTAATAATGCTATTTTCATAGTCTAAAATTTAATATTTAAAGTGAGGCCATAGTTCATGTCGGTATTCAATAGATTCGGTTCAAGTTGGGGACGCAAAGTCAATTGATTGTTTACGTTAAATTGCATCAAATGTGCGCCAACATTTGCATCTAAAATATTCAATAAATAAAATCCCATAAAGTATAAAACTGCTAAATCTCTGTAGCGCTTATGGAAGTTCATGCCCTGAATCAATTGATCGTTTTGAAAAATACGATTTGCATATTTGTCATCGGTATAACCTGCTATCCTTCTTTTGTAAATATCTCGAAAAGAATTCATTTGTTTGGTTTGATAAAAGTAATAATATCCTGAAGCACCTAAACCGCCATATATAATGGGAAGTTTCCAGTACTTTTCAGTGTATATCTGCCCTAAACCGGGAACTATTGTAGAATAAAATGCAGCTTTAGAAGGAGTCAACGGATCTTTAATCAGACGTTGTTTTCTGGTTAACGTATCCAGTTCTAATTTTTGTGCAGAAACAAAACTAATGGATAGAATAAGAATTAAGAGAATTTTATTCTTCACGTTTCAGCAACTTTTTCATCCGACTGAAATCTTGTTGTGAGTCAAATGGAATATGAATTACTCCTTTGCCATCGTCTTTATAACTGATAGTAACTTTAGATTCAAAATAAGTTCCAAAATCTTCAATAGCCTCTTGAATGAATACCGGTTTGTGTGGAGCAATTTTAGTTGCGACTCCACTTTTAAGTGCTTTTATGATAGCTTCTGTTTTCCGGACACTTAAATCTCCTTTTATGATGCGTTCGTAAATTTCTAATTGACTAGCTCTATCCTCAACAGCTAATAACGTTCTTCCGTGTCCCATGGAAAGGAATCCGTCGCGCATACCTGTTTGGATGATCGGGTCTAATTTTAATAAGCGCAAGTAATTTGTGATTGTAGATCTTTTTTTACCAACACGTTCACTGAGTACTTCTTGTGTGACATTGATTTCATCAATTAATCGTTGGTAGGATAAGGCTACTTCTATTGGATCTAAGTCTTGACGTTGTATGTTTTCAACCAAAGCCATTTCCAAAGACTCCTGGTCGTTTGCCAAACGAACAAAAGCTGGGACTGCTGTAAGTCCAATTAATTTTGCTGCACGGTAACGACGTTCTCCAGAGACCAATTGGTACTGGTTGTAATCCATTTTCCGAACCGTAATGGGTTGAATGATTCCAAGCTCCTTAATCGACGAAGCTAATTGTTTGAGTGCTTCATCATTAAATTGAGTTCTGGGCTGAAAAGGGTTTACTTCGATTCGATCCAATTCTAAGTCGATTACATTGCCAATAACTTGGTCTGCATTCTTATCATTAACCGAATTGATGTCGTTGGTTGGGTCTTGAAGCAAAGCAGATAGTCCGCGACCTAAGACTTGTTTTTTATTTGATTTGGCCATTTCTATTTTCCTTTATTTTTTTTAAGTACTTCTTGAGCTAAACTCAAGTAGTTTTGAGCACCTTTACTTGTAGCGTCATATTGAATGATATTCTCTCCAAAACTTGGAGCCTCACTCAGGCGAATGTTTCTTTGGATGACAGATTTAAAAACCATTTTACCAAAATGTTTTTTTACTTCTTCTACCACTTGATTAGAAAGCCTCAATCGGGAATCGTACATGGTGAGTAATAAACCCTCTATGTCAAGATCCTTGTTGTGTATTTTTTGAATACTCTTTATGGTATTCAATAATTTCCCCAATCCCTCAAGTGCAAAGTACTCACACTGAATCGGAATCAGAACTGAATTCGCAGCAGAAAGTGCATTCAGTGTAATAAGGCCTAGAGATGGAGCACAGTCAATAAAAATATAATCGTATTGGTCCTTTATGCTTTCTAAGGCTTTACGTAGCATATATTCTCGTTCGTGTTTGTCCACCAATTCTATTTCAATTGCAACTAAATCAATATGGGAAGGAATTAAATCTAAATTCGGAGATTCCGTTTTAATGATTACATCTTCAACCTTAGCGGTGTGTTCAAGTAGTTCGTAGGTGCCTTTTTCTTGTTTTTCAACATCAATTCCTAAGCCAGATGTTGCGTTAGCCTGAGGGTCAGCGTCAATTAATAGAACCTTTTTTTCAAGGACTCCAATTGCAGCTGCAAGGTTTACTGAAGTAGTTGTTTTTCCGACCCCACCTTTTTGATTGGCTATTGCAATAATTTTACCCATTATTTTTTTAATTAATGTTTAAAAATACAACTATTTATCTCCACGTGAAAGTTAATTTTTAGAACAAAAATTTAACTTTAGTTCTTTCTATTTGATACTGTCGGTATCAATTAAAAAAAGAGTTTCATTGTCTTTTTTATGACCATAATGTTCGCGTGCAAAACGTTCTAAACTATCTAGGTTTTCGAGCTGGTCAATCGTGTACTGATCTTTTTTTATTGCTTTTCGCAACTTGCTTTTCTGTTGTTCTAGCTTTTCAATTTCAGAGTCTAATTCCCTTTGCGTTAGCCAAGAGTTGGAGTCTAAAAAAAGAATCCAAATCGTAAAAAGAAATGCAATTGCGATATACGATATCGTATAAGATTTATTTTTACGCTTCAGAGAATTCAAAAAATCTTTTAAAGCCATACTATTGTTTTTGAACTTCTAAAACCTGCGCAACAGTGATTTGATTTTCAGCCTTATTGCCCCAGCTGTTTAGGATGTAGTTCATTACATCGGCAACTTCTTCCTCATCTAACCCTTGATTTACCATTACGCCGTTGTATGTGTTTCCATTTACAGTAATTTCTCCACGAAGTCCGTATTTGATTCCTCGAATACTAGCCTCAATATTATTCTGCAAATAGTCTGATTTTGCCAAAGGAGGGAATGCATTTTCAACGCCTTTTCCATTATCTAAATGACATTGAAGACAAAAATCTTGATAGATTTCTTCTCCATCTAAGATACTTTGCTTCAAAGGTTTTTCTTGTTGCATATAGCCTAAAAAGCTAAAAACACCAATACAATATATTGACAGTAAATATTTCATAGAATACTTAGTTTAATGGAGGTTGAGGGATTATTTTCAAAATACCTTTTCCTTCTACGCCAAGATATAACGACCCATATGGCCCTTGCTTTATGTTTCTTATTCTGCCTACACCTTCCAGTACTTTGTGGCGCTCTTTTACTTCATTATCTGTTATGACCAAACGCTCTAGATATTCAAATTTCAAAGAACCAACCAATAGATTTCCTTTCCAATTTGGGTAATTGTCTGAAGTTGAAAACGCCATGCCCGATGGAGCAATCGAAGGAAGCCAATAGTAAAGCGGTTGTTCTAAACCAGGGAGATCTGTATCGCTTGTTATTGGAGTTCCGCTATAATTGATACCATAGGTAATTGTTGGCCATCCATAATTTTTTCCAGCTCCAATTACATTGATTTCATCACCACCTCTTGGACCATGTTCATGTACCCAAATAGCGCCTGTTTCGGGGTGTGTAAGCATGCCCTGAGGATTACGATGCCCATAAGAATATATGGCTTGTTTGCTTCCTTTTTCGTAGTAAAACGGATTGTCGGTTGGAATACTTCCATCTTGATTTAGGCGATAAATTTTACCTCCATCACGAGTAGTATCTTGCGGATTTACTTCCCGATTCCCTCGATCTCCAATTGAAAAATAAAGATGGCCTTCGGCATCAAAACTTATTCTTGAACCCCAATGTTGTCCTTTCTTGGTATTCCCTTCACCTTTATAAAGTTGTTTTAAATTCTGTAATGATGTTCCTTCTAATTCTGCTCTGTAAAGTGCCGTGTGTCCTCCAGCCGCTTCTCCGTCACTTGAACTAGCAGTAAAGAAAATTACTTTTGAAGTTTCGAAATCAGGTGCAATTGTAACATCCAAAAGGCCACCTTGCCCACGCACATAAATTTCGGGAAGGCCTGATATTTCGGATTTAACACCATCCAAAACATAATAAAGAATTCCAGATTTTTCGGTGACTAACATCTCAGTTGCTGAAAGGAAGGTCATACCCCACGGAATATCAATTCCATCGACTACGGTTTCATATATATATTTTGGTCCCAATTCATCTTGAATTTTTGGACCGTGGTCTTGTGCACAACTACTGAAGAATAATGAGCATAAAGCGATTGTGAATGTAAACTTTTTCATGAAGTAATTTTAGATTTTTAAAAATACGAATAATTACAGGACACACAAAGATGCATGGTTTAAAAACTAAGACTCTTTCGGAGAATGATAAAAGTATACCAGTTTTAAAGTAAAAAACCACCTGAAAGATCAGATGGTTTTGTCGGGATGACAGGATTTGAACCTGCGACCCCACGCCCCCCAGGCGTGTGCGC